>Ga0081455_10000667_pt1 | contig 44477 bp, 42 predicted proteins | sample TabmetS3T2R1_FD_70207 | JGI IMG/M metagenome (GOLD analysis project Ga0081455, IMG submission 70207) | Tabebuia heterophylla rhizosphere microbial communities from the University of Puerto Rico - S3T2R1 | ecosystem: Host-associated > Plants > Roots > Rhizosphere ...
CCCGCTCGTCGGCCGCCCCCGCCAGCTTCTCCTTCAGGATCCGGCCCAGGTGGTAGAAGAACCACAGCTCACTGCGCTGGTCCCCGGCCGGCTCAACCGCCCGGTCCCGCCACTGCAGCATCCGCTGCGTCTGCGTGAACGTGCCCGACTTCTCCACGTGCGAGGCGGCCGGGAAGAAGAACACCTCGGTCCGGCACCTCTCCGGCACGATCTCCCCGGTCTCGACCTCCGGCGAGTCCTTCCAGAACGTCGCGCTCTCGATCATCGCCAGGTCCCGCACCACCAGCCAGTCCAGGTTCGCCATGCCCAGTCGCTGCAACCGCCCGTTCGCCGACCCCACCGCCGGGTTCTGCCCCAGCAGGAAGTACCCGAACACCTTCCCGTCGATCATGTCCATCGCCGTGCGGTAGGTCCCGTGGTCCCCGTTGATCCGCGGCAGGTAGTCGAAACACCAGTCGTTGTCCGCGGTCGCGTGCTCGCCCCAGTACTCCTTCAACAGCGACACCAGGTAGGCGTCGGCGTTGCGCCAGAAGCCCTTCTGCCGATCACCACGGACCAGCCGCAGGTAGTCGCCGATGTTCTCGTGCGAGGTGTCCGGCATCGGCAGATACCCGGGCAGCAGGTTGAACAGCGTCGGGATGTCGGTCGACCCCTGGATCGAGGCATGCCCGCGCAACGCGAACACCCCGCCACCCGGCCGCCCGATGTTGCCCAGCAGCAACTGGATGATCGACCCCGCCCGGATGTACTGCGCCCCCATCGAGTGCTGCGTCCAGCCCACGCTGTACACCAGCGCCGCCGTCCGCTCCCGGCCCGAGTTCGCCGTCCACGCCCGGCACACCTCGAGGAACAGTTCCCGCGGCACACCGCACGCCCGCTCCACCATCTCCGGCGTGTACCGGGAGAAATGCCGCTTCAGGATCTGGAACACACACCGCGGATGCGCCAGTTCCGGGTCCGCGGCGATCTCGTCCGCCCCGCCCTCGACCGGCGGCCCGCCCGACCCGAGCTGATCCGGCGCCGACTGCTCCTTCGCCCGCGCACCCCCGCCCTCCGGCGGCCGCGCGCTCTCGTAGTGCCAGCTCGCGGGATCGTAGGACGCGGTCTGCGGGTCGTACCCGCTGAACAGCCCGTCCAGGTCCTCGGTGTCGGCGAAGTCCTCCCGCAGCAGGAACGGCGCGTTCGTGTACGCCCGCACGTACTCCCGGAACTCCAGCCCGTTGCTCAGGATGTAGTTGATCACCCCGCCCAGGAACGCGATGTCCGACCCGGCCCGCAACGGCACGTGCCGGTCGGCCAGCGCGCTGGTCCGCGTGAACCGCGGATCGATGTGGAACACCTTGGCGCCACGCGCCTTGGCCTCCACCACCCACTGGAACCCGACCGGATGGGCCTCGGCCATGTTCGAGCCCATGATGATCACACAGTCGGAGTTGGCCAGATCCTGCTGATAGTCCGTCGCACCACCGCGACCGAAGGAGGCTCCCAGACCGGGAACCGTGGCGGAGTGTCAAATACGGGCCTGGTTCTCGATCTGGATCGCCCCCAGAGCCGTGAAGAGCTTCTTGATCACGAAGTTCTCTTCGTTGTCCAGCGTCGCGCCACCCAGGCTCGCCAGCCCCATCGTGCGGCGCAGCGGGTTGCCGTGCTCGTCCTGGTCCTGCCAGCCCCGGCGCCGCGCGTCCAGCACCCGATCGGCCACCATGTCCATCGCCGCCGGCAGGTCCAGCTCCTGCCACTCCGTGCCGTACGGCGCGCGGTAGAGCACCTTCTCCACCCGCTGGGGGCCGGTCACCAGCTGCTTGCTGGCCGACCCCTTCGGGCACAACCGGCCCCGCGAGATCGGCGAGTCCGGGTTGCCCTCGATCTGGACCACCCGCTCGTCCTTCACGTACACGTTCTGCGCGCACCCCACCGCGCAGTACGGGCACACCGAATGCACGACACGGTCGGCCGAGGCGGTGCGGGGCATCAGCGACCGCGACCGCCCGGACTGTGCGGCGCTGCCCCGCCCCAGCCGGTCGGCCCCGGTCAGCTGCCGGTACACCGGCCACGACCGCAGCCAGTCACCCACGCCCATCGCGCACCTCCTCGGGCTCGCTTTCCCGCCCGCCGGGCGAGACAAACCCGCTCGATCAATCTTCGTGCGTCGCACGCCCGGCGTCCAACCGGGAGTGGTACCGCTCGCGAGCCTCGCGCACCAGATCGTCGGAGATCCACGCGATCGGCTCGACGTCCACCAGCAGCGGCTCGTTGTCCGGGCCGAAGTCGACCTCCTCGCCGGTAAGCACCCACGGCCGCGCGCCTTCCCGCCGCTGGTGCAGGTACTGGCAGATCCGGCGCGCCAGCCAATCCTCCACCGGCAACGACCACCAGCCCGGTGCGCCCAGCGGGTTCACCGACACCCCGGGCATCTCCAGCCCGCTCTCGTGGTCGGTGCTCGGATGCCTCGCGTCGGCCTCCGGCCCCGGTGAGTACCGGACGTAGACCACCCTCCCGGGGATCAGCAACTCGGCCAGATCGGCCAGCCGCCGCAACGCGGGCAGACCACCGTCAACCGCCATGCCGCGAAAGATGCCCCGCGACGAGTCCGGTTAACCCCGCCCGAGGTAGCGGGTCACCGCCGCCGCCGGGCGCCGTCGCGTCGGCGGCGCCGCGAACCCGTACCCGAACCGCAGCACGAGCTGCGGGTTTCCCGGGCCCGCGACCAGCCGTCCGACCGTCGCCCGCAACGCCGGGATCTCGATCGGCTGCGACAGGAACGACACGCTCACCCCGGCCGTGGTGGCCCGCAGGAGCACCCGCTGCAACGCCTGCCCGGCGCGCACCTGCGCGAGTGGGGTGTCGGTGTAGGACGACAGAACCGCCACCAGCGGCGTGCGGTCGAACGGCCACGCCGGGCCGTTTTCGTTCGCCACCGCGGGGACGCCGTCGTCCCGTGACCCGTCCGTCGCCGTCCACCGGCGCACCTCATCCTGAAACGCCGGATCTTCCCGCTGCTGCCGTTCGGCCTCCCGCACGAGCGTGCTGAGCGCGTCCAGCGGCCCGGCCGGACCCACGACCGCCAGGTGCGCCCCTTCCTCCATCGCCGCCTGCACGAGAGCCTGCCGGACCCACACCGGCACCTCCCGCGCCGTGAACGCCCGCCGGTTGCTGCGGCGACACGGGATCGCCCGCGCCAGCGTCAGGTCATCGGGGGTCGCGGTCATCGCGCCGCGTTCCCATACCGTCGCCAGATGCTCCCGCCCTCCCCCGGGTGGCAGCAGGTGCACCAGGGGAATCCGGCCCGCCGCCCGCAATGCCAGCCGCAGGTTCAGGATCGCCGCCCCGCACGAGAGCCGCGCCTCCCGCCCCTCGGGGTCGGCCACCGTCAGGATCCGGTCGAGGTCCAGGGAAACCTCGATCCGCCTGCGGTCCACTTCGAACCGCCATGGTTGGGTGTTCTGCGGCGACGGCGCGCGGATCGCCGCGTCGATCGCGGTCGTGACCGGGTCCTGCGTGGCGATCGACATCGTGGCTCCGTGCGAATTGTCCAGGATTAGTCACCTTCTCCCGTGGCCCGCGTCCGGCACGAGAGGACCGGGTCCTCGGACCCAGGGCCTTTGGGCTCTATGCAGGCCGAAAATCCGCCCGCGCACACGAGGATTTGTCTGGTGTTCAGCGAGCCGGCATGCGACTCTGGCGATATGCCCGGGACCAGCGATTCCGATGCGCCCGAACCCGTCGCGCGGTTGCGTGAAACGCTGTCCCAGTTGCGGTTGCGCGAACTCCTGCGGGAGGTGCAGGACCGCATCGAGCAGCTCGTGCAGTCCCGGGACCAGATGGACGGCCTGCTCGAGGCGATGCTCGCGGTCGCCGGGGGTCTCGAACTCGACGCCACCCTGCGCCGGATCGTGCACGCCGCCATCAATCTGGTCGACTGCCGTTTCGGCGCACTGGGTGTACTCAACCAGGACCGCGAAGGGCTCGCCGAGTTCGTCTACGAAGGCATCGACGAGCCGACCCGCCGCTCGATCGGCGACCTGCCCACCGGCCACGGCCTGCTCGGCCTGCTGATCCAGCAACCGAAACCCATTCGCCTGGACGATCTTTCGCGGCATGTGGCATCGTCCGGATTCCCCGAACACCATCCACCGATGAGCAGGTTCCTCGGGGTTCCGGTCAGAGTCCGGAACGAGGTATTCGGGAATCTCTACCTCACCGAGAAGAACAACGGCCAGCCCTTCACCGAGGACGACGAGGTCGTCGTCCAGGCCCTCGCCGCGGCCGCCGGGATCGCGGTCGAAAATGCCCGCCTGTACGAGGAAGCCCAGCTGCGGCAACGGTGGCAAGAGGCGACCAGCGAGATTCGCGCCGAACTGCTCGCGGCCGCCGACCCCACCGACGTCCTGTACCTCATCGCCAACCGCGCGCTCGCCCTCGCCGGCGCCGACTACGCGTTCATCACCCAGCCGGAGGACCCGGACCTGCCCCCCGAAGACGTCTCCCACCTGACGGTCACGGTCTCCGCCGGTCTCGACGCCCACCCCCTCGTCGGGAGGGAAATCCCGATCGAGGGATCCAGCTGCGGCGCCGCCTACACCGACGCGCAGCCGCGGCTCGTGGACAACCTCGCCTACGACCTGTCCGACGAGTTCGGCCCCGCACTCGTGCTGCCGTTGCGCGCGTCCCGCGACTACGTCTCCGGCGTGCTCGTCACCCTGCGCAAGGCCGGCCAGGACCCCTTCGACGGCACCCAGCTCCCGCTCGCCGCCGCGTTCGCCGACCAGGCTGCCCTGGCACTGCAGCTGGCCGAGGACCAGCGATCGATCAGCGAGCTGAAGGTGGTCTCCGACCGCGACCGCATCGCCCGCGACCTGCACGACCACGTCATACAGCGACTCTTCGCCCACGGCCTGGCCCTGCAGAGCACGCACATGCGCAGCCGCAACCCCGAGATCCAGCGACGCCTGGCCGACATGATCGACGACGTGCAGAACATCGTCGCCGAGATCCGCACGGCCATCTTCGACCTGCACGGCGGTCTGCACGGCACGACCCAGCTGCGCAAGCGGCTCAACGAGATCATCGCCGAGGTCACCGGCGACACCGGCCTGCGCACCACGGTGCGGATGTCCGGCCCGATCGGCGTCGTGGGGACCGAACTGGGCGAGCACGCCGAGGCGGCGCTGCGGGAGGCACTGTCCAACGCGGTGCGCCACGCCCACGCCACGACCCTCACGGTCACCGTCTCGGTGGACGACGACCTCGTCATCGACGTGGTCGACAACGGGATCGGGATCCCGGACAAGGTCGCCCGCAGCGGGCTGCACAACCTCGGCGAGCGCGCCACCCAGGCCGGCGGCGCGTTCTCGGCAGTCCCCGCCGAAAGCGGCGGCACCCGGCTCACGTGGTCCGCCCCCGTCGGGTAGGAGACCGGCCGGGGCCCTTCGGCCCTTACCGGGGTCGCGCGAGTGGGCGAGGCTGGGGATCATGCACGCCTGGCGAGTGGTGCGGCCCGGCGCCCCGGGCACCCGCAAGTTCGAACTCCGCAACGAACCGGTCCCCGACGTCGCCGCGGGGGAGCTGCTCCTGCGCGTACTCGCGTGCGGCGTGTGCCGCACCGATCTGCACGTCGTCGAGGGCGATCTGCCGGTGCACCGCGCGGGTGTGGTGCCCGGCCACGAGGTCGTCGGCGAGGTCGCGGCGCTCGGGCCGCACGTCACCGGCTTCGCCGTCGGGGACCGCGTCGGCGCGGCGTGGCTGCGCAGCACCTGCGGCGAGTGCAGCTACTGCCGTCGCGACGCCGAGAACCTGTGCCCGAACTCGCGCTACACCGGCTGGGACGCCGATGGCGGGTACGCGCGGTTCACCACCGTTCCCGCCGCCTACGCGCACCGGCTCCCCGCCGGCTACTCGGTCACCGAACTCGCCCCGCTGCTGTGCGCCGGAATCATCGGCTACCGCGCCCTGCGGCGCGCGGACCTGCCGCGCGGCGGCCGCCTCGGCGTGTACGGCTTCGGCGCGAGCGCGCACCTGGCCGCCCAGATCGCCCTCGCCGAAGGCGCCACCGTGCATGTCCTGACTCGCAGCGCACGGGCCCGGCAACTGGCACTCGACCTGGGCGCGGCCTCCGCCGGCGACGCCGCCGATCCGCCACCGGAACCCCTGGACGCGGCCATCTTGTTCGCACCCGCGGGCGACCTGGTGCCGCCCGCGCTGGCGGCCCTGGATCGTGGCGGCACCCTCGCGGTGGCCGGGATCCACCTGAGCCGCATCCCGCCGCTGGACTACCAGGACCACCTGTTCCAGGAACGCACCCTGCGCAGCGTCACGGCCAACACCCGCCGCGACGCCCGCGAGTTCCTCGGTTTCGCCGGCGAGCACCACCTGCGGATAGTCACCACGGCCTACGCTCTCGACCAGGCCGACCAGGCACTCGCCGACCTCGCGGCGGACCGGGTCACCGGAGCGGCCGTCCTTGTCCCGTGACGGGTCCGCTCGGTGACCTTCGTCCTGAGGTTCGAGGACCTAGGACATCTCCGGATGACACGCCCGGGCTTCGCCTGGGAAGATTCCGTGCACAGCGAAAGGTGGCGGAATGATCAAGGTCTTTCTCGTCGACGACCACGAGGTTGTCCGCCGCGGCGTCGGCGACCTGCTCGAGGCCGATCCCGGACTGAAGGTCATCGGCGAGGCCTCCACCGCCGCACAGGCGCTGTCCCGGATCCTCGCACTCCGCCCCGACGTGGCGGTGCTCGACGTGCGCCTGCCGGACGGCAACGGCATCGAGCTGTGCCGGGAGTTGCGGTCCCGGCTACCCGAGCTGAACGTGCTGATCCTGACCTCCTACACCGACGAGGAGGCCATGCTCAACGCGATCCTCGCCGGCGCCGGTGGGTACGTCATCAAGGACATCCAGGGACTGCAGCTGGTGTCGGCGGTTCGCGAGGTCGGATCAGGCCGTTCGCTGCTGGACACCCGCGCGGCCGCCACGTTGATGGCCAAGCTGCGCGCCGACGCCGCGGATGCCGGTCCGCTGGCCGCATTGAGCGAACGCGAACGAACCCTCCTGGACCTGATCGGCGAGGGACTGACCAACCGGCAGATCGCCGAGCGGATGTTCCTCGCGGAGAAGACCGTCAAGAACTATGTGTCGCGTCTGCTGACCAAACTCGGACTCGAGCGCCGAACCCAGGCCGCCGTCCTTGCGGCGAAACTGCGGCAGGGCAGAGGAGTGACTGACGATGAGCGGTAATTCGCCACAAAGCCGCGCCGTATAGGTTGTTATACACCGATTCTGTGTTCGTGGCTCCGACTATCGGCCGCTCCGCCCCTGGCTGAGGGTCTGCCATTCCCGCGCCCAGGCGGCCGCGCGGACCTTGTCGAGCGCGAGATGCACCGCGAGGACGGCGAGTGTCAGCGCGAGCACGACCCCGAGCCACACGAGCAGGCCGACGCTCAGCGCGATGCTGAGGGCGGTGAACGTCGACAGCGGCGGCGAAACCGCGTTTCCCGCCCCGTCGATCCAGATCCGCACCCGCGAGCCCTGATCCGTGCCCGCGGCCACGCTGATCTTCCCGGTGCGCTCGGTGCCGTCCGGCAGCCGCCACAGAGCCGGGACGTCATCGACCTGCGCACCCGGCCCATCGGCGACCACCCTGGCGGCCGGAGCCAGCACCAGCGCCGTCACCTGGGTCCGGTCGGCCTGCTGTGCCCGTGCGGTCGCCGCCTGGCGGACGTAGATCCCCGACACGAGCTCACCCGACACCGGTACCGCGACCAGCGCCAGCAGGATCGCGACCACGACAAGGCGGGCCTCCCAGCGGTCCCACGGGCGCACCAGCGGACCCCTCGGGCGAAGCATCCGCCAGAACCGGGCGGGCCAGGGCTCAAGCGCGGACATCGCGGGCCTGCTCCCCGGCGCGCACCGCGGCCGCCCCCGCCCCCCGGCCTTCTCCGCCGGCCATGTCGCAGTCCTTCCAGCGCCCGCCTCCAGCGTGAACGCCGCCGAGCCCGCGGTGAAGGGCCGTTGGTCCCTGCCCCCGGAACCGGGACCAACGGCTGTCCTCATCGGACTCGCGGGACGGGCGGGGGCTTGCCCGGCTCCCCCAGCGCCCGGGTTGTCGACGGGTTAGGGACTTCCGACTCTTGGACGGCGACCACGACGACAGGGACAGTGAGGCCAGTCGAGCGAGGAGCGTTCATGCGGCATCCCTGCCAGTGGAAGATGGACATCGGCCTGGACGAGATCGGGGGTGTCACGCGCGCCGAGGTCCGGCTCGGCGGTACCGACGGCACCCGTTTCACCGGGATCGGGTTGGTCCAGAACGGTCCGCGGGGCCTGCACCTGCCGGACATCGCGGCCGAACTCGCCCTGGCACGTGCCCTGAGCGATCTCACCGAGGAGCTGCTCGAAGCGGTCGCGTCCGACATCGACACCCAGTTCACCCTGCCCGGGCCGAGCGTGAACTGACTCAGCCGGGGACGTTCGCCTCGAGCTCGTCGAGCCAGGCGCGGGCGCTCGCGTCGCTGGGCGCGCGCCAGTCACCGCGCGGTGACAGCGAACCACCGGATCCCACCTTCGGGGCATTCGGCATGGCCGTCCGCTTGAACTGACTGGTCTGGACGAACCGCCAGAGGAACTCGCGCAGCCACTTCTTGATGGTGGGCAGGTCGTAGCTGTTGCGTTCGGACTCCGCCACCATGTCCGGCCAGCGGCCGGTGTGCACGTCCCCCCACGCGTGCTGCGCCAGGTATGCGATGCGGCTGGGCCGGTAGCCGAACCGCAGCAGGTAGTACAGGTGGAAGTCCTGCAGCTCGTACGGGCCGACCTTGGCCTCCGAACTCTGCGCCGGCCCCGAGTCCGGCCCTTCGCCGGGAATCAGCTCCGGCGAGATCTCGGTCGCCAGGATCGAGCGCAGCACCTCGTCGGTTCCCTCGCCCAGCCGCTCGGTCTCCACCTCCCACGCGATCAGGTAGCGGATCAGCGTCTTGGGCACCGAGGCGTTGACGTTGTAGTGCGACATCTGGTCGCCCACGCCGTAGGTCGACCAGCCCAGCGCCTGCTCGCTGAGGTCGCCGGTGCCGACCACGAGCGCGTGGTGGTGGTTGGCCAGCCGGAACAGGTGCGAGGTCCGCTCCCCCGCCTGCACGTTCTCGAACGTGACGTCGTACACCGGCGAGCCGTCGGCGGCCGGGTGGTCGATATCGGCGAGCATCCGCGTGGCCGAGGGCCGGATGTCGATCTCGTGCGCGGACGTGCCCAGCGCCTTCATCAGCCGGTGCGCGTTGGTCAGGGTGTGGTTGCTCGTGGCGAACCCCGGCATCGTGTACCCCAGCACGTTCTCCCGCGGCAGCCCCAGTTTGTCCATGCTCTGCGCGGCGATGATCAGCGCCTGTGTCGAGTCGAGCCCACCGGAGACGCCGATGACGACCTTCTCGATCCCGGTCGCCGCGAGGCGCTGCGCCAGCCCCTGCACCTGGATGTGGTGCACCTCGGCGCACCGCTCGTTGCGGTCGGCCGTGTTCGCCGGGACGTAGGGGAAACGCTGGATCTCCCGGCGCAGCGGCACCGGGCCCGGCGGCAGCTCGAGCTCGAAGTCGACGCGGCGGAACCGCTTGAGCCGCTCCCGGTGGTCGTGGGCGTTGTCGCTGAAGCTGGTCATCCGCAACCGGTCCGCGGCCAGCCGCTCCAGGTCGACGTCGGCAGTCACCAGCTGGTTCGACTCGAACCGCGCACCCTCGGCCAGAAGCGTCCCGTTCTCGGCGATCACGGCCTGCCCGTCCCAGGCCAGGTCCGTGGTGGACTCCCCCGGCCCGGCCGCCGAGTAGACGTACGCGGCGATGAACCGTGCCGAGTGGCTCGTGCACAGCGTGCGCCGGTAGTCGGCCTTGCCGATCACGATGTTGCTGGCCGACAGGTTGAGCAGGACCGTCGCTCCGGCCAGCGCGCCGAACCCGCTCGGCGTCACCGGCACCCAGCCGTCCTCGCAGATCTCGACGTGGAACACCAGACCGGGCACGTTGGGCGCGGCGAACAGCAGATCGCTGCCGAAGGGCACGTCCTGCCCGGCGATGCGCACCCGCTCCGAGACAGCGTCGCGCGCCGCGACGAACTGCCGCTTCTCGTAGAACTCCCGGTAGCTCGGCAGGTAGCTCTTGGGCACCGCACCGAGCACCCGGCCCCGGTGCACCACGATGGCGCAGTTGAAGAGCCGCCCGTCGATCCGCTGCGGCGCGCCGATCGCGAACACGCCGGGGAGGTCCGCCGACTCGTGCACGAACCGGGCGACCGCGTCGTCCACCGCGCCCTGCAGGGCGTCCTGGTGGAACAGGTCGTCGGCGGTGTAGGCGGAGATGCCCAGCTCGGGGAACACGGTGATCGCGACGCCATCAGCGGCCGCCTGGCGGGCCAGCGCCAGCGTGGCCTCGGCGTTGAACTCCGGGTCGGCCACCCGGACCTCCGGAACCCCGGACGCCATCCGCACGAACCCGTGCCGGTAGAGCGACGAGAAGCTCTGGGCCTGCCCTGATGTCACACTGTCCCCGTTTCCGCGTACGTCCCTGGCACCGTCGAGCCTAGATCTAGACTCCGGCGCCGGCGGAAGCCACCACCGCCATCAGTGATGCGGGTTGCGTCACGCCGGGTGAGCGGGCGGAGGTTGCTGGTCGAGGGGCGAGCGGGCGATCAGCACCGGGCAGTCGGCGTGGTGGATCAGCGCCTGCGTCGTCGAACCGAGCAGCATGCCGCGGAAACCGCCGCGGCCCCGGCTGCCCGCCACCACCAGCTGCGCGGTCGCGCTCCAGTCGAGCAGCCGCGCCCGGACCCGGCCACGTTCGGCCACCGGCCGCACGACCACCTCGGGGAACTTCGCGCGCCACGGCGCCAGCGACCGGTCCAGCACCGCACGCTCGGTGTCCGCGCGTGGCGCCGTGCCGAAGGGCTCCCACCCGAACGCTTCGGCCAGGTCGGAGTCGCTCCAGACGTGCACCGCCACCAGCGGCACGTCCCGCGCGGCCGCCTCCTCGAAGGCCGGCCCGATCGCCGGCTCGGCCGGCGCGTACCCGTCGACGCCGACGACCACCGGTGCGTCCGGGTCCGGCTCGCGCCCGCGCACCACGGTGACCTGCGCACGGGCGTGCCCGGCCAGGGCCAGCGCGGTCGACCCGATCAGCAGATCGCGCAGCGCGCCGCGCCCGGCCGATCCGAGTACGAGCATCCGCGCCGTACCGGACTTCTTGACCAGCAAGGGGATCGGACCATCCACACTGGACTCGACCGTGACCGGCAGGTCCGGGGCGATCCGCCAGGCCAGGCGCCGCGCGTCGGCCAGCAGCCCTTCCGCGTACACCTCGTGCGCCGACAGCCAGTCGCCCGGCGGGACCGCCTCGCCGGCGAAGGCGCCCGGGATACCGAAGCCGTGCACCAGGATCAGGGGCAGCGCCATCCGGGACGCCTCCCGCGCGCCCCACTCGACGGCCCGCTGCGAGCCGGGGGATCCGTCGACACCGACGACGATGCCGTTCCCGGTGGCCGCGAAATCCATGGTCTGCCCCTCCTCGTCCCGGGCGGGCCCGGTCGCCGCACACCCAGCGTCGCGGACGCACGCCCCCGGCCGAAGAGCATTTGGTCCCGGGTCGGCGAGGCCGAGGACCCCGGAGCAGCCGCTACTCGACCGTGACGCTCTTGGCGAGGTTGCGCGGCTTGTCGATGTCGCGGCCGAGTTTGCGCGCCGTGTGGTAGGCGAGCAGCTGGAGCGGGATCGTCAGCAGCACCGGGTCGAGTTCTGGGCCCGCGGAGGGGATGCGGACCACCTCGTCGGCGCCCGGCACCGCCAGGCCGGTGGTGGTCACCGCGACCACCGGGCCGCCGCGCGCCTTGACCTGCTCGATGGTGCCGAGGTTCTTGCTGGTGAGCTCGTCGTCGGGGAGCAGGACGACGCTCGGCATCGCCCGGTCGACCAGCGCGAGCGGGCCGTGCTTGAGCTCGGAGGACTGGTAGGCCTCCGCGTGCACGTAGGAGATCTCCTTCAGCTTCTGGGCGCCCTCGCGCGCGATCGGCCAGCCGCGCACCCGGCCCAGGTAGAACACGTGCTCGGCGTCGGCGAACCGGCCCGCCAGCGAGGCGATCCGGTCCTCCTCGGCGAGGACCTCGCCGATCCGCTCCGGCAGCGCCGCCAGGCCGGTGGCAATCCGCCTGCCGTCGGCCAGCGACAGGTCCCGGACCCGGCCCAGCGTCAGGGCCAGCAAGGCGAACGCCAGCGTCATGTTGGTGAAGGCCTTCGTCGAGGCGACCGAGATCTCCGGCCCGGCGTACAGGAACACCCCGCTGTCGCATTCCCGCGCGATCGCCGACCCGACGACGTTGACCGCGCCGACCACGCGCCCGCCCTTGCGCTGCAACTCCTCCACCGTGGCCAGGGTGTCGGCCGTCTCCCCGGACTGGCTGACCGCGACGTAGAGGCAGTCCGGATCCACCACCGGGTTGCGGTAGCGGAACTCCGCGGCCGGTTCCGCGTCGGCGGGCACCCGGGCCAGCTCCTCGACGAGCCCGGCGCCGACCTGCCCCGCGTAGTAGGCCGATCCGCAGCCGAGGAACTTCACCCGCCGGATGCCGCGCAACTCGCGCGCGGTCAGCCGGAGCCCGTCCAGGCGCGCGGTACCCAGCCGCTCGTCCAGACGTCCGCGCAGCACGCGTTCGGCGGCCTCGGGCTGTTCGGCGATCTCCTTGGCCATGTAGTCGGGATAGCCCCCGAGCTCGTAGTCCGCCGGGACGTCCTCCACCACCGTGGGCTCGCGCTCGGCGCCGCTGCTGGTCTCGTAGCCGTCGGCGCGGATCGTGGCCAGCTCGCCGTCCTCGAGGTAGATCACCTGCTGCGTGTGCCGCACGAGCGCGGCCAGGTCGGAGGCCACGAACATCTCGCGGTCCCCCAGGCCCAGCACGAGCGGGCTGCCGTGACGGGCGGCAACCAGCACGTCCGGGCGCTCGGCGTCGAGCACCAGCAGGCCGTAGGTGCCCTCGACCTCGGCCAGCGCGGCCCGCACCGCCTCGGTGAGGGTGCCGCCGCGCTCGGCCGCCGCGGCGATCAGATGGGCGAGCACCTCGCTGTCGGTGTCGGACACCAGACGCACCCCGGAGGCGGTGAGCGCGGCGCGCAGCGCAGTGGCGTTCTCGATGATTCCGTTGTGCACCACGGCGATCCGGCGTCCGGTATCGGTGTGCGGGTGCGCGTTGGTGGCCGTCGCCGGACCGTGCGTGGCCCACCGGGTGTGTGCGATACCGGTGGTGCTGCCGGCCAGGTTCGCGGTCAGCCGGCTCAGCTCCGCGACCCGCACGGCCGCCTTGCGGACCAGGAGCCGGCGATCCCGGGCGAGCGCGACACCGGCTGAGTCGTACCCGCGGTACTCCAGCCGGCGCAGGCCTTCCAGGAGGATCGGCAGCGCAGGCCGCCGGCCCAGGTATCCCACGATTCCGCACATGGCACGCCCTTCTCTTCCCGCGGCGGCGATGCTGTCCAAGTCGCCCGCGTGGCGGCGGCCGTTACGGGCCCGCGCCGGTTTTCCGCTACGGCAAGATGACGGGATGAGCGACGGGGAGATCGCCGGCGACGTGCTGGGCGGGGTCGGGCCGCGGCTGCGGGCGCTGCGCAGGCAGCGCCAGGTCACGCTGGCACAACTGGCGGCCGCGACCGGGATCTCGGTGAGCACGCTCTCGCGGTTGGAGTCCGGCGGGCGGCGGCCGACGCTCGAGCTGTTGCTACCGTTGGCGCGAGTCCACCAGGTCACGCTCGACGAGCTGGTCGGGGCGCCGGAGACCGGGGATCCCCGCGTGCACGCCAAGCCGGTGCTGCGAGGCGGGGTGACGATCCTGCCGCTGACGCGCCGGCCCGGCGGGCCGCAGGCGTTCAAGATGATCTACCCGCCCGGCCGGCCATCGATGGCCCCGGACCAGAAGGTGCACGAGGGCTACGAGTGGCTATACGTGCTGTCCGGGCGGCTGCGGCTGGTGCTCGGCCCGCACGACGTGCTGCTCACCCCGGGCGAGGCCGCCGAGTTCGACACGCGGACGCCGCACTGGTTCGGCAACCCCGGACCGGAACCGGCGGAGGTCCTCAGCCTGTTCGGCCCGCAGGGCGAGCGGGTGCACGTGCGCGCGCGCCCGAAGGCGACCGGACCGGGTTCCTGAGCGGCGACCGCCGCTCAGCTCCGCACCTGGGCAGGATCCATCCAGATGATCTCCCAGTCGTGCCCGTCCGGGTCCTCGAACGAGCGCTGGTACATGAAACCGTGGTCGATCGCGTCCCGGGACTCCCGCCCGCCGGCGGCGACCGCCTTGTCCACCAGGGAGTCGACCGCCTCCCGGCTGTCCGCGGACAGTCCCAGCAGCACCTCGGTGGACTTCGTGGCATCGGCAACCTGCTTGCCGGTGAAGGTCGTGAAGAACTCGTTTCTCAGCAGCATCGCGAAGATCGTGTCGCTGAACACCAGGCAGGCCGCGTTCTCGTCGGTGAACTGCGGGTTGAAGCCGTAGCCCAGAGCGGTCCAGAACCTCTTCGCCCGCTCCAGGTCGGCGACGGGCAGGTTCACGAAGATCATCTGATTGGTCATCCCCGGACTCTATGACCGGTTTCGGCCCGGGCGCTTCTCCAATCTTGCGCTGACCGACGCCCGGCACGCGAGCGCCGCGCCACCCGGCTACGGTCTCCTCATGACCAGCCGCGTGGTCGCCGCACGGAAGAACGAAGCGAAAGGATCTCGATGGCCGCCATTCCCACCGTCGAACTCAACAACGGCGTACTGATGCCGCAGCTGGGCTTCGGGGTGTTCCAGGTCCCCGCGGACGAGACCACCCAGGCGGTCACCACCGCGCTGGAATCCGGCTACCGCAGCATCGACACCGCGACCGCCTACGCCAACGAAGCCGCGGTCGGCCGGGCGCTCGCGCAGTCCGGCATCGCCCGCGACGAGCTGTTCGTCACCACCAAGCTGTGGAACGGCGACCACGGCTACGACGAGACGCTGCGCGCGTTCGACAAGAGCGTCGGCGAGCTTGGCCTGGAGTACCTGGACCTGTACCTGATCCACTGGCCGGTCCCGGAGGCCGACCGCTACGCCGACACCTGGCGCGCGTTCGAGACGCTCTACTCCGACAGCCGCATCCGGGCGATCGGCGTGTCCAACTTCCAGCCGCACCACCTCGACCGGCTGGCGCGGGAGAGCCCGATCGTGCCGGCCGTCAACCAGATCGAGCTGCACCCGTACCTGCAGCAGCCGGAGTTGCGGACCTACCACGCCGAGCACGACATCGCGACCGAGGCGTGGAGCCCGCTGGCCAAGGGCGGCGAGCTGCTCGCCGAGCCGGTGGTGACCGCGCTGGCGGACAAGCACGGCCGCACCCCGGCGCAGGTGGTCCTGCGCTGGCACCTGCAGCTGGGCAACGTCGTCATCCCGAAATCGGTGACGCCGTCGCGGATCCGGGAGAACCTCGACGTGTTCGGCTTCGACCTGGACGAGGGCGACCTCGCCGAGCTGGCGAAGCTGGAGAAGGGCCTGCGGACCGGGCCGGACCCGGACACGTTCAACATGCGCTGACCCGGCGGCCGGGCCGTCGCCTCAGCGGCGGCCCGGCTGGTTCCGGCGCAGGCTCGTGGCCAGCACAGCCGCCTGGGTGCGGCGCTGCATCCCGAGCTTGTGCAGCAGCCGGGACACGTAGTTCTTCACAGTCTTCTCCGCGAGGAACATCCGCTCGGCGATCTCGCGGTTGGTCAGTCCCTCGCCGATCAGGTCGAGCAGCTTGCGTTCCTGCTCGGACAGGCGGGACACCACTCCGGCCGGGGCGGCCTCGTCCCGCAACCGCGACATCAGCGCCGAGGCGGCGCGGTTGTCCAGCAACGACTTACCGGCGCCGACCTGCCGGACCGCGGACACCAGCTCCATGCCGCGCACGTCCTTGACGACGTACCCGCCTGCCCCGGCGAGAATCGCGTCGAGCATCGCCTGCTCGTCGGTGTAGGAACTCAGGATCAGGCAGCGCAGGCCCGGCATCCGCGACCGCAGCTCCCGGCAGAGCTCGACACCGTTGCCGTCCGGCAGCCGCAGGTCGAGCACCGCCACGTCCGGCCGGACCGCCGGGATGCGGGTGAGCGCCTCGCTCACCGTCGACGCCTCACCCACCACGGTCAGCTCCGGGTCGGCCTCCATCAGGTCGGCGACGCCCCGCCGGACCACCTCGTGGTCGTCGACGAGGAACACCGTGACCATGCCGTCACGCCCTCATCGGAAGCGGCGGCGGGAGCGCAGCGGATCGGTTTCCAGCATCACGGCCTCGAACTTCTGCAGGCTCACCGTGAACACCAGAATCACCACCGGTACCAGCAGTATCAACCACAACATGGCGCCCACCCCTGCCTCGCGCTCGTCGGTCACTGTGCCGCACACCGTCCGCGGAACCCTTCCCTGTCCGGCTACCCCGGCGGGTGGCTCGCTAACCCCGTCCCGCTACTCAACGGATACGTCGATCCCGGCCCGCCCATGCTGCGTCCCGCGGCACGTATTTATCTTGCCCGTCGAAGTCGTCGGCAGGGAGCCGAACACCACCCGTCTGGGTGCCTTGAACCGCGCCGGGCTCGCCCGGCCGCCTCGATGATCTCCGCGGCGGTGGCTCGACCGGAGCAGCGTCGAGCAGGCGAGCGCATCCGCTAGATCCGATCTAGCGGGCCGTCTAGCGCCTACCCGGTGTACGCGGAAGGAGGCCGCCATGGACGACGTCCTGAGGGTCCTGGCCCTGCTCGGGAGTACCCGGGAGGGGCGTGCCGGCCCGCGGGTCGGCGCGTGGTTCGCCCGTCAGGCCGGCGACCGCGACGACCTCGACCTGGCCGTGGTGGACCTGGCGGAGTTCGACTTCCCGGCCCGCCTCCCCGCTCGCGCGACGGCGGCAATGACGGCGTTCACCACCGAGATCGACCGCGCCGACGCGTTCGTCGTCGTCACGCCGGAGTACAACCGCAGCTTCCCGGCCTCGCTCAAGCAGGCGATCGACTACGCCTACGACGAGTGGCAGGCCAAACCGGTGGCGTTCGTGTCCTACGGGTGCCGCTGCGCGGGCCTCTACGCGGTGGAACAGCTGCGGGTGGTTTTCACCGAGCTGCACACCGTGACCCTGCGCAACACCGTGAGCTTCAACCTGTTCGAGACCGGGCCCGACGGCGGCCCGCGCGACGAGGTCGTCCGGCACGCGGTCGGCCCGATGCTCGACCAGCTCGTCTGGTGGGGCGGCGCGCTGCGCGCCGCCCGCCACGCCCGCCCCTATGTGGCGTGACAACGAAAGAAGGGAACCATCATGTCCGATCTGGCGATCGAGACATCCGGTCTGGTCAAGGTGTTCGGCCAGACCCGCGCCGTGGACGGCGTGGATCTGGCCGTGCCCGCCGGCACCGTCTACGGCGTGCTCGGCCCCAACGGCGCCGGCAAGACCACCGCGGTCCGGGTGCTGGCCACGCTGCTGCGACCCGACGGCGGGCAGGCCCGGGTGTTCGGCCACGACGTGCTGCGCGAACCCGACGCCGTACGGCAGCGGGTCAGCCTCACCGGCCAGTACGCCTCGATCGACGAGGACCTGACCGGCATCGAGAACCTGGTGCTGCTGGGCCGCCTGCTCGGCCACCGCAAGCCGGCCGCACGCCGGCGCGCCGGCCGGCTGCTGGAGGCGTTCGGGCTGACCGACGCCGGCGACCGGCAGGTCAAGAACTACTCCGGCGGCATGCGGCGCCGCATCGATATCGCGGCGAGCATCCTGCGCACCCCGGACGTGCTCTTCCTCGACGAGCCGACCACCGGCCTGGATCCGCGCAGCCGCAACCAGGTGTGGGACATCGTGCGAATCATCGTCGCGCAGGGCACCACCGTCCTGCTGACCACGCAGTACCTCGACGAGGCCGACCACCTCGCCGGCCGGATCGCGGTGATCGACCACGGCAAGGTCATCGCCGAGGGCACGCCCGGCGAGCTGAAGGCCTCGGTCGGCGCGGGCACGATCCACGTCCGCCTGCGCGACGGCGCTCAGCGGGCGCAGGCCCAGCAGGTCATGGGCCGGGCGCTTGGGTCCACTGTGGAGCTGGGCGGCGATCCGGTGTCGCTGACCGCGCGGATCGGCGGCGGCGAATCCGGCCTCGACGCGGCCACGGACGCCGCCCGCGCGCTGTCCGAGCTCGCGCGGGCGGGCATCACCGTCGACGACTTCTCCCTCGGCCAGCCCAGCCTCGACGAGGTGTTCCTGGCCCTCACCGACCACCCCGCGGAACAGGAGGCGGCGTGAGTACCGCGACCACGACCGATCCGGCCACGACCACCTACACCCCGGCCACGGAGAGCCTGCACGCGGTGCTCGACGCAGGCGAGCAACCCCCGCGCCCGAGCGCGCTGTCGGCGTCGCTGACGTTCGGCTGGCGGGCGATGCTCAAGATCAAACACGTGCCCGAGCAGCTGTTCGACGTCACCGCGTTCCCGATCATGATGACGCTGATGTTCACCTACCTGTTCGGTGGCGCGCTGGCCGGGTCGACCACGCAGTACCTGCAGTTCCTGCTGCCCGGGATCCTGGTGATGAGCGTCGTGATGATCACCATGTACACCGGGCTCGGCGTGAACATCGACATCGAGAAGGGCGTGTTCGACCGGTTCCGCACGCTGCCGATCTGGCGGCCGGGGGCGCTGGTGGGCGCGTTGCTCGGGGACGTGTTCCGCTACAGCACCGCCTCGGCGGTCATCCTCGTGCTCGGCCTGGTCCTGGGCTTCCGCCCGGCCGGCGGGGTGGGCGGGGTGCTCGCCGGTGTCGGCCTGCTGCTCGTGTTCTCGTTCGCGTTCTCCTGGATCTGGACGATGTTCGGCCTGATGCTGCGCACCGAGAAGTCGGTGATGAGCGTCAGCATGATGGTGCTGTTCCCGCTGACGTTCCTGAGCAGCGTGTTCGTCGACCCGGCCACGATGCCGGGCTGGCTGCAGGCGTTCGTGAACGTCAACCCGGTGACGATCCTGTCCGACGCGGTCCGCGGCCTGATGATGGGCACGCCGGACGCCAGTGACATCACCTGGACCTTCGTGGCCAGTGGCGCGCTGCTGGTGGTGTTCGGGTCGCTCACGATGCGGCGCTACAACCGGAAGTGACTCACAGGCGCCAGCTGATGCCCGGGTGTCCCGGGTCGTAGCGGCAGCTCGCGCCGGTGGAGACGGTCGCCCGTAGGTGCTCGGCGAGCTGGGGGTGGCGATCGTCCAGCCGGCGCAGGGTGTCGCGGATCCGGGCGGTCACGGTCTTGCGGGCGCGCTCGGCCTCGTCACCGAGGCGCCGGGTGCGCCCGCCGAGACCGGCGGCGGCACGCAGTTCCTCCAGCAGCGCGGCCCGCTCGGCATCCAGCCGGGCGGCCCGCGCGTCGTCACCGCCGCCGGCCGCCGCGTCGATCTCGTCGTCCAGCACGGCGAGCCGGCGCCGGTAGGCCGCCTTCGCCGTGTCGTCCAGGACCTCGTCGCCCCCCAGGCGCCGCGCCGCGACCACGACCTCGCCCCCGGCCGGGTCCAGCAGCCGCACCGCCGGCACGTCGGCGCCCGGGTGGCTGAGCAGGAAATGCAGGTCCCGCAAGCCTTTCGCGTCGGGCAGATGCAGGGTGCGCCCGCCGAGCGCGAGCGTCCACGTCGTACCCGTGAACCGGAACTCGCCGGTGCGCTCGGGCTCCTGCCCCCTGGCCCGCAGGCGGCGCACACGTCCGGGCACGTGCCGAAGGCCCAGCTCGGCCGCCTCGGCGGCGACCGCGTCCAGCAATGCCCCGGCGGTGTCGTCCGGTAGTCCCCGGTCGAGCAGCGCGGCGGCCCGGGCCAGCCGCGCTTCGACCACCCACGGCCGCGCCCGCAGCGACTCCGCCGACTGCTCGGCGGCGCGGTACCGCTCGAGTGCCTCGTCCCACTGCCGGTCCGCAGCGGCGAGCCGGCCGAGCCACAGCGTGACCGGGCCGCCGATGTCGAAGCCGAACACCGACACCAGCCACTGCCCGTCGTAGGGCAGCAGCGCTTCCCGCGCCCGGTCCGCCAGCGTTGGGTCCGCGATCGCGGCGTGCGCCTGAAGCCGCAGGAACATCGGCAGGTACAACCGGGGAAACAGCGGCCGCTCCCCGAGCCCGGCTACGTACTCCGCGGCGGCCGCCACATCACCGCGTTCGGCCGCGGTGATCGCCTCCAGCAGTCCCGGGTACGGGTGACCGCCCGGATCGAGCGTGGCGTGCAGCTCCGCGAGCTCGTCGAACCGGCCCTGCAACAGCAACAACGACCAGCGGAGGTGGTTCAGCATCGGCCGGAAATGGCTGTGCTGCGCCTGTTCCGGCGCCGTCGCGACCTCGTCGAACAGCGCCTCCGCGTCGGCGAAACGGCCCTGGAACGCGGCGAGGATGCACTGGTCGATGATCGCGCCGAACCGCATGCGGGGCATCCCGCCGCGTTCGGTCAGCGCGACGAACGCCCGCATCTGGTCGAAGTACCGCGGATCGCCCAGCTCCAGCAGCGCGACCCAGCGCAGCGAGGTGGCGTACTGCTCGGTCTCGGTGTCCCCGCTGCGGTGCGCGACCTCGGCCAGCTCCGCCATCAGCGCCTCGCGCTCGGCGGCGGTGCCCAGACCCCAGATCGAGTCGTGCAAAGTGGACAGGCTGAAGCCGAGTGCCTCGTCGTCGCCGTCCTGCCGGGCGAGCATGCCCAGCCGGACGATCACCTCCCGGACCCGGTCCTCCAGCGGCCGCTCCGTCTCGGCCGGCCCGATCAGCGCACGGTGTGCCTCGGCGATGAGCGCGGCTTTGAGGTCCGCGCGCTCCGCGTCGTCGCCCCTCCGGTAGACCGTCAGGGCGACCCGGGCCAGCAGCTCCGGATCACCGAGCGCCCTGGCCTGGGCCGTGGCGTCCTCGAACACGGCCCAGCCCTCGGTGGCCAAGTCGAAATGGTGCAGCTCGCCGCCCAGTTCGAGCAGGACCAGCACGCGCCGCCGTGGGTCGTCGGCGATCGCGGCCGCTCGCCGGAAGTGACCGATGGCCTCCTCGAACGCCAGGCGGCCGGCCGCGGCACGGGCGGCGGCGACGATCAACTCGACGGCACGCGCGGGCGGCACCACCGGGCCGGCCAAGTAGGCGTGCCGGGCGGCCTCGGCGGGCAGGATCCGGTCCGCCAGACCGGGCGTGTCGTCGAGCGCGGTCACCACCGCGGCGTGCCGCTGCCGGGCCTCGTCCTCGTCGAGCGCGTCGTACAGCGTCTCGCGGACCAGGTCGTGGGCGAAGGCGAACCGCCCGCCCCCGCGCACGGTGACCAGGCGCGCCGCGACGGCCTGCTCGAGGAGCCGGTCGGCCTGCGCGGCGGGAACGGCGGCCACCGCGGCGAGTACCTGGCGGGGAAACTGCTGGCCGAGTACCGCAGCGGTGGTCAGCAGGCCCACCACCGGCTCAGGAAGCAGCGACAGCCGCCGTCTCACCGCGTCGCGCACGCCGGGCGCGATCGCGGTGACCGCTCCGCCGCTGTGCCACAGCCGCGCGGCCTGCTCGACGAAGAACGGGTTGCCGCCGGTGCGGCGGTGGACCTCGGCGGCGACGTCGTCGCCGGGCATCTCCCCCACCGTCCGCGCGATCAGCCGCCCGACCTCGTCCGGTTCGAGGCCGGTGAGCGTGACCGTCCGCGCCTTGGCCACCAGCGAGGACAGCAGCGGCCGCAGGGGGTGATCGGCCACCTCGACCTCCGCGTCGCGGTAAGTGCCGACCAGCAGCAGCCGCTCGAACCAGGTGTGCCCGGCGGCGAACTCCAGCAGCCGCAGCGAGGCGGTGTCGGCCCAGTGCAGGTCGTCGAGCGCGACCACCACCGGACGGCTGTGCGAGGCGGTGACGAGCGCACTGGTGACCGCGTCGTAGAGCCGGAACCCGTCCGGCGTGTCCCGGGGGTCCGCCTCGCCGAGCAGCACCGCCAGGCCGCCCCCGGCGTCCCGCTCGATCGCCGCCCACTCCTCGTCGGTGGCGGCCCGGCGCAGCCCGCGCAGCACCTGGACCCACGGCCAGTACCCGGGCGCGCTGCCGGAGTCCCAGCACGCGCCGCCGAGGACCAGCGCGCCGAGCCGGCGCGCCTCGTCCGCCGCCCCGGTGACCAGCGTCGTCTTCCCGATCCCGGGTTCGCCGGTGACGAGCACGAGACCGCCGTGGCTGTCCACGGCACGGCCGATCTCGGTGCGCAGCAGGCCGGCGGGATGATCCCGGCCGATCAGGGCGGGTCCGGTGTGCGTGTCCATCGTCCCCGACGCTAGCGCCCCGGGATCCGAATTGTCCGCCGGATAACGGTTCCGGGATCTTCACCGGACCGTGCCTTTACACCGGTGGTCGCCACCCGCACACTCCACGCGAGACCGTGCGGTCCGCTGGGGAGGCGAGGATGCGCTGGCATGAACTGGTGCCCACGGCGGGCGAGGTCCCCGGGCGGGGCCGGGCGGCGCTGACCGCTGTCACCGCGCCGGTCCTGGCCGGCGCTGGTCTGGGCCTGTACCTGGGCTTCGCCCCGGACACCGGGATCGTGGCCCGCGAACTGGGCGGGCGGGGGCAGCCGCTGCCGTTCCCGCCCGGCACGGCGGCCACCCTGTGGTGGGACTTCGCGTTGATCGCGGGCTACGGGCTCGCCCTGCTGCTGGGCACCACCACCGCGCTGTGGGTGTCGCAGCCGCACACCGCGATGAACCGGATGGCGCGTGTCGCGCGCATCGCCGGGCTGGTCGCGGTCATCTCCGACGTCATCGAGAACGTGCTCCTGCTGGTCGCCACCCGCGATCCGGCACCGGTGCTGCTGGACTTCGCGACGGCGGCCGCGGTCACGAAGTTCGCGGGTCTGCTGCCCGCTGTGCTGATCGCGCTGTGCGGCATCATCCGCACGCTGGTCCGGTGCGTGCGGCCGGTGAAACGCGACGCTCCCGGCGGCATGTGCTCCGCCGCGCTCAGTCCCGGCGACCCGGCGTCGCACATTGTCGAAAATGTGCCGCCCGGTCACGAGCGGGAGCCGGCCGCGGGAACGCGCTGGCGCAACGGCTACCGCCTGCCTCCCGGTGAGCCGACCGGCGGCACCGGGTTCTGCCTGTCGGGCGGCGGGATCCGGTCGGCCAGTGTCGCGCTCGGCGCGCTGCAGCCGCTGCGGCACCGGCTGCTCGACGCCAGCTACCTCGTGTCGGTGTCCGGCGGCGGCTACACCGCGGGCGCCCTCGTGCAGGCCCTCACATCGGCGACCGACCCGAAGGAACCACCGCCCGGCGAGTCGGTCGCGACCCCGGAGACGGCGTTCGGCCCGGGCAGCGTCGAGGAGGATCACGTCCGCCGGCACGTCAGCTACCTCGCCAACACCACGGCCGAGACGCTCACCGCCCTCGGCGTGCTGGCCCGCGGGCTGGTGCTGTCGCTGTTCCTGGTGTTCGCGCCGGCGGTGGTGCTCGGCGTGGTCACCGGCTGGCTGTACCACCAGGTCCCGCTCACGGTGTTCCCCGCCGACGGCGGCTATCCCGTGCCGCGGCTGGGCGCGCTGCTGTCGCTCGGTGTGACCGTGGTGATCGCCGCGGTGCTGTCGCTGCTGGCCCGCTGGATCCGGCCGGCCAAATTGCTGCTGCGTCAGATCGCCCGGCGGCTGTCCAGCAGACTGGCCCTGCTCGCCGCCCTGATCGCGGCACTGACGCTCGGTGTGCCCGCCCTCGCCTGGCTCGCCGACCGCCTGCTCACCCTGACCCCGCCCACGATCGCGCTCGGCAGCCCGGTGGTCGCGCTGCTGCTGACCTACGTGTCCACGCTGGCCGCGATCGGGTGGCGCAACCGCAAGGTCGTCACGAAGGCCCGGGACTCGCTCGAGGAGCTCACCGCGATGCTGCCCAGCGGCCTGACGCAGCGGCTGCTGGTCATCGTCACGACCACGATCCTCGCCCTGGCCTGGCTGCTGCTGTTCTCCGCGGTGATCACCCCGCTCGGCGAGCCGGACCTGCTGTGGACCGCACTAGGCCTCGTCGTCGTGCTCATCGTGCTCGGCGGCCTGATCGACGAGACCTCGCTGAGCCTGCACCCGTTCTACCGGGAACGTCTGGCGGGTACCTTCGCCGTCCGCCGGGTCCGGCGCGCCGACGGTCAGGTCGTCGCGGCGCCCTATCCCAGCACCGAACGCAGCTCGCTCGCGACCTACGGCCGCGCGGCGAAGTTCCCGCGGGTGGTGTTCGCGGCGGCTGCCGCCCTCACCGGCGAGGGGCGCACGTCCCCCGGCCTCAACGCTGTGTCCTACACGATGAGCAGCGGCTGGGTCGGCGGTCCGGACGTCGGCTGGATCGCGACCGAGAACCTGCAGGACGCGGTGCCGGACCGGTTCAAGCGGGACCTCACGGTGCAGGGCGCGGTCGCGATCAGCGGCGCTGCCTTCGCGTCGTCGATGGGCCGCGCGTCGCGCTGGTACCAGATCCTGCTCGCGCTCTCCGGTGCGCGGCTGGGCACCTGGCTGCCCAATCCGGATGTCCTGCTGCGCCGCCCGCCGCGCACCGACCCCGCGGCCTGGGCCTATCCCACGCTGCCGCGCGCCCGGCGGCTGCCCTACCTGCTGCGCGAGGTGCTCGGTATCCACCCGCACGCGGACCGGCTGCTGCACGTCACCGACGGCGGGCACTACGACAACCTCGGGCTGGTCGAGGTGTTCCGGCGCCGCTGCACGACGATCTACTGCATCGACGCGGGCGCCGACGCGCCGCCGTCGGCCGGTGGGCTGGCGTCGGCGCTCGCGCTGGCCTCCCAGGAGCTGGGCGTGCGGGTGAGCCTGGACGAACCCTGGCGGGCCGAGCCTGGAGGTGGTGAGCCGCTGGAACCGGAGCACCCGCTGAGCGCGCTGAACAGCCGGCTGTCGGACAGCCCGCTGATCACCGGGACGATCCACTACCCCGCCGAGAGCGGGCAGCCCGCGGTGGGACGGCTCATCGTCGCGAAGGCCCTGCTCTGGCGGGATCTGCCGTACGAGCTGCTGTCCTACGCAGCCCACCAACCCGAGTTTCCCCGGGACGGCACGAGCGATCAGTTCTTCGACGACGACAAGTTCGCCGCCTACACAGAGCTGGGCCGGCAGCTCGGCGAGTACGTCGTCGCACACGAGGCGGCCGCACCGGTGGTCACGGAGGGCACCGGCGCGCCCGATGGAGTCGCGCCCCAGCCGGCCTGACAATCATTCGCGCTCAAGGGTGACTTACCGGTGTGCGACCGCCGAAGCGCATCCGGAAATCCCGGGCGACCAGGCTGACCACGGGCCGGCGCCCGGCGAGGAACGCCGCCGGGCCGCCCGCACCGACCCGCCACACCGATCGGGCCACACCCAGCCGGGCAGCCACCCGCACCCGGCTCCGCCTGGGCCCGTGCTGCAGGACGGAGAAGGCCAGCGGCAGCCGGAAAGGCAGGGCGCGGCGCCGACGGAACTCCGTACCGGCCAACAGGTTCCCGTCCGCGCGGGCCTCCGCCGCGAACTCCGGCTCGTCGGTCAGCGTGAACTCGGCCGCCTCCTTCGGGATGTGCCACAGGGCCCGGCCACCGGCCAGTGAAGCCGGACTGTCCACCCAGATGCGCGGGATCGTCACCCGCGGCCCGCCACGGACCACCACCGCGACGAGCAGCTCGCGGTAGGACAGCACGCCGGGCGGCCGGTAGTCGGCCCAGGCGGCGAACACGAACGCCTGCCCGGCCACGGTCAGCGGCCGCACACCGGACGGCAGCTCCGGCAGCGCGCCGACGGGCACGCACCAGGCGGAGCAGTGCAGGTCGCCGCTCAGGTACCAGGGCTCGGGCGGGTACTCGGCCGATTCGGACATCAACGGACCTCACCGGGCGAAGACGGACTGGACGCGCCGTCCCTGGTCAGGATCGCGCGGTAGTCGGTCAAATCCAGGGCACGGGTCCGCATCCGGTACTGGCTGACCGTGCCCGGCCAGTTGCTGACGATCCGGCCGGCCGCATTGCGGTACCAGCTGGCACAGCGGGTCCACACCGAACGGCCGAGCCGCCGCTGCAGCGCGGCGTCGTAGCGGGCGGCCACCTCGGCCTTGACCTCGAGCGCGACCCCCGGCCTGCCGGCGAGTGCCCGGACCGCCCGCACCACGTACCGGGCCTGCGATTCGAGCATGAAGACGATCGAGTTCGCGCCGAGGTTCGTGTTCGGGCCGTAGACCAGGAACATGTTGGGAAACCCCGGCACGGTGATACCGAGGTAGGCCCACGCACCGTGCCGCCAGGTCTGCGCCAGCGCCGCTCCCCTGCGCCCGCGGACCGTCATCGGGACCAGCAGCTCGGTCGCGCGGAACCCGGTCCCGTACACCAGCACGTCCGCCTCGTGCACCACACCGTCCGCGGTACGCACGCCCGTCGGGCCGATCTCCACGATCTTCTCGGTCTCGACCGTGACATTGCGCTGGGTCAGGGCCGGGTAGTAGTCGCCGGAGAACAGGACGCGTTTACAGCCGGGCGCGTAGTCCGGGGTCAGCTTTTCCCGCAGGGCCGGGTCGGGCACCTGGCGCCGGAGGTGCCGGTGCGCCAGCCGGGCGACCAGCCGCCGCACCAGCGGGACGTCGACCACCCCGAGCGAAAGCACTTCGCAGAAGAGCCAGATGCGCAACCGCTCGATCTTCTGAATGACCGGTACGCGGCGGAACATCGCGCGGTGCCACGGCCGGTAGGTCAGGTCCGCCTTGGGCACCACCCAGGGCGCCGAGCGCTGGAAGACCGTGACGTGCCCGGCGATCCGCTGGAGCCTGGGCACGAACTGGATCGCGCTCGCCCCGGTGCCGATCACCGCGACCCGCTTGCCGGTCAGGTCGCACTCGTGGTTCCAGGCGGCGGAATGGAAAGCCGGGCCGCGGAAGGAGTCCCGTCCGGGGATGTCGGGCAGTGCCGGACGGGACAGCTGCCCGACGGCGGGAACCAGGACGTCGGCCTCGATCACCTCGCCCGCCTCCGTCCGGACACGCCATCGCCCGGCGCTCTCGTCGAATTCGGCGGAGGCGACCGCGGTGCCGAAGCGGATCCGCTCGGTCACGCCGTACTCGCCGGCGACGTCCTCGAGGTAGGCCTTGATGTCGGCCCGCGGCGAGAACCGCTTCGGCCAGTCCGGGTTGGGGCGGTGGGAGAACGAGTACAGCGCCGACGGGATGTCGCAGCCCGCGCCGGGATAGGTGTTGTCCCGCCACACCCCGCCGATCTCGTTCGCCCGCTCCAGGATGGTGAAGTCCCCGAACCCGGACCGGACCAGTTCGGTGGCGACGGCCAGGCCGCCGAACCCGGCGCCGATGATCACGACGGACGGCGGTCGGTGCGCGGTGCTGGCGGCCATGCTGCTCCTCGGCGGTGAGTCGGTGCTACTCCACGGTAAGTGCTGGCGGGCCGCGCGCCACTTAGTCCCGACCGGGGGGACGGGATTGCCACGCGTTCAGGCCAGCGCGCGGCGCGTCCGGGTGTCCCGTTTCGACGGTGAATTGCGGCTCCAGGTGTCAACCACGGCATTCCTGGGTAGATCAATGGTCCCTTGAGCCGCGAGGAGGCCGGACATGATCACGCTGCGCCAGCCCGCGCGTGCGGTGGGCGAAAACCTTCTGCCGGCGATGCTCGACATTCCGCGACTGTTACGCCATCCGGTCTGGCGGCCGGCGGATCTCGGCGAAGGCGCCGGACTGGGTGTGCTGCTGGTGCCCGGATTCGGGTTCGGCGATCGCAGCATGACGCTCGTGAGCGCGTGGCTGAAGGCCCGTGGCTACCGGCCGGCCGGTTCCGGCACCGGATTCAACGTCGGATGCACCACCGAACTGGTCGCCCGCATCGTCACGCGGGCGGAGCGGCACGCGGACGAGACCGGCGGCCGCGTGGTCCTCATCGGGCAGAGCCGGGGCGGGTGGCTGTCGCGACTCGCCGCGATCCGCCGCCCGGATCTGGTATGCGGCCTCGTGATGCTGGGCAGCCCGGTGCTCGACCCGCTGGGTGCGCATCCGACGGTGGTGCGGGTCGCGCGCCTGCTCGCCCGCTGTCCACTTTGGGTGTTCCGGGCCTGATGGACGCGGACTGCTTCACCGGGCCCTGCTACGACGAGAACATCAGTTCCGTACGCCGAATGCGTCGAGATCCGGAGCACATACCGGAATGGGCCTGGATCCGGACTTCTACGTCGCGGCGGCGCCGCACCTGGCGCGCTGGGCGCGGGCCGGCGAGGAAACCGAGGACCTCTCGCCCGCGTGCTGACCCGCTCCGGCAGGATCGAGGGTATGACCGAGTGGGCACGAGCGATCGGTACCGGGTGGGTCCTCGACGCGCCGATGACCGCGCCGGACACCGACGAGTTCGCCGACCCCGACGAGATCGCGGCGGCATTGGCGGCCGCGCCCGGCGACTCGCTGTTGGCCGTGCAGCATCCGCATCGGACACCCGCCGGGCGATCGCTGCGGGAAGCGCTCTCCGGAGCGCGCGCGATGCTCGACCGATTGCGGGAACGCGACTACCGGCCGGTGCGGAACGTCGTCGCGCCCTACCGGATCTCGGGGCGGGACGGCACCGCCGCCGGGGTGCTGTGCCTGGTCGACCCGTCCGCGGTCGGAGCCCCCGTCCAGCACAGCGAGGAGGTCTACGCCACCGTCGTCGGTGAGCGGGCCGCCGCCTTGCGGGCGCTCGGGTGCGCGACGAGCGCGGCCATGCTGGTCCCGGTGTCCGGCGAGGGGCTCACCGCGGCTGCGCTGGACGCGATGTGTGGCGAGCCGGCGGTGGATTCCACCGACGGCTCCGGCCGTTCGCACCGGCTGTGGCTCACCGGGCCGGGCGCGGATCAGGACCGGCTGCTCGCCGCGGTGCGGTCGGCTCCGCTGCTCGTCGCCGACGGCAACCACCGGGTCGCGGCGGCGGCCGAGGCGGGCACGCCGTTGCTGGCGCTGGTGACGGCGGGACCGGACCTGCACATCGGCGCGATCCACCGCACGATCACCGGCACCGGGCTGAGCGCGGGTGACCTCGCGCGAGCGTGGCGCGAGGCCGGCCTCGCGGTGCGTGAAGTGACCGAAGTGGACGATCCAGTGCCGGGAACCGTCGCCGTCGACGCCCGCGGCGGCGAGCTGGTGGTCGGCCTGCCGCGCGGCGGAACCGATCACGCGGTCGTGGAGAACGTGTTGCTCGGGCAGGCACTCGGCCTCGATCCGGAAGGCCCGCACGTGCACGCGCTGCCCGCGGGCCATCGGCCGGGCCCGGGCACGGATGCCGTGCTGCGGCTGGCACCCATCCCGCTGTCCGAGGTGCTCACCGCGCACGCCCACGGCCGCCGTATGCCCCGAAAGAGCACCTATTTCACGCCGAAGCCCCGCAGCGGGCTGCTCCTGGCATCGCTGGAATCCTGATTCAGACAGGCACCGGTCCGGTCGCCCGCAACGCCTCGGCGCCGTGCACGCACCGGCCGCCCACGAACGTGGCCAGGACGCCGATCTCGCTGATCCGCTCGCTCGGCACCGTCGTCGGGTCGTCGTCGAGCAGCACCATGTCCGCCCACAGCCCGGCGGTGAGCCGGCCCCGCTCGCGCTCCTGGTGCGACGCCCACGCCGGGTGCGCCGTGAAAGCGCGCAGAGCCTCCGCCGCGTCGACCCGCTCATCCGGGCTCAGCACCACGCCCGCGCTGGTCGTCCGTTCGACCATCGACCGCAGCCCGGCCAGCGGCGCGCCGACACTCACGCACGGCCGGTCGGAACTGCCCGGAACCCGCAGTCCGGCGTCCACAAAGGACTTCTGCCGGTACAGCCACCGCACCCGGTCGGCGCCGAGGGCCTCCGCCATGGTGTCGCCGATTTCGTACAGGAACCGCGCCTGCGGCACGGGGATGACGCCGAGCCGGACCAGCCGCGGCAGCTGGTCCGGCCGCACCATCGCCGCGTGCTCGATGCGGTGCCGCACGTCCGGGCGCGGCAACACCCGCTGGGCCTCCTCGAACGCGTCCAGCGTCAGGTCGATCGCGCGGTCACCGATCGCGTGCGCGGCGACCCGCCATCCGCTGCGATGAGCGTCGACGATGGTGTCCCGCAGCACCTTCGGATCGTCCTGCAGCACGCCGAGCCCGCCGTGCGAGCAGAACGGCTCGGTCAGTGCCGCGGTCCGGCTGCTCAGCGCACCGTCGGTGAAGATCTTCATCGGGCCCAGGCGCAGGAACTCGTCGCCGAACCCGCTGCGCAGCCCCAGGTCCACCCCGATCGGCCCGGTGTCGGCGGCGTTCCCGCGAAGCGGATGCAGCACCTCGCTCGCCGGCATGAGCTCGACCCGCACCGGCAGGACCCCGCGGGCCCGCGCCAGGTGGTACGCCGACGCCTCGGCCGGGCTGTGGCCGATCCAGCCACCGCCCACCCCGGCCTCGGTCACCGCGGTCAGGCCCTCGGTGACGTAGACCTCCGCGGCCCGCTCGATGGCCGCCGCCAGCTGTTCCACCGGATAGGGCTTGACCAGCGCGTCGACCAGTTGCTGGGCCTGCTCGGCGAGCAGCCCCGTGGGAGCGCCGTCGGAGTCGCGGGCCACGACCCCGCCCTCGGGCACCCGTGCCGACCCGTCGAGCACCCCGGCCTGCGCCAGGATCGCCGAGCTGACCGTGCACATGTGGGCCGAACGGTGCTTGAGCCACACCGGCCGGCCACCGCCGGCACGGTCCAGTGCGGCACGCTCAGGATGCCGGCCGAGCACGAAATCGTCGTACTTCGAGCCGATCACCCAGGCGTCCGACGCCAACTCGGCGGCCTGCGCGGCGACGGTGTCGTAGAGCTCGTCCAGGGTGCGGCACACGGACAGATCGATCTCGGCCAGTGACAGGCCGTACCAGACCATGTGGTTGTGCGCGTCGGCGAAACCGGGTGTGAGCACGGCGCCGTCGCCGTCGACCACCGTGCGGGCGGACAGACCGTCGACCTCCTCGTCGACGCCGACGATCCGCCCGTGCAGCACACCCACGGAGTGCGCCCGCGGGCGCTCGTCGGACACGGTGAGCGCGCGGACGTTGCGCATCAGGAGGTCGAGCACGGGAGGTCCTCTCGGTCGTGGTCCTTCCTTGCAGGGTAGGGGTCCACGTGACCGGACTGCATGCGTCCAGGCCCGACGTATAGGACGTTATACATCCGACTTGCGAGGCGAGGTGGCCCGGCCGGTGGCCGCGATGACCCGCGCCAGCGCGGCGTGCGGCTGCTCCAGCTCGGACACGTCCACGCCGAGCGACCAGGGAGGAGGCCCAGCGGGTGGTCACGGAGCGCTATCTCGCGCGGTACCGGCAAGCGGAGTGACGGACCGGCCCGGGCCGGTTAGGCCTCGATCGCGCGGCTCGCGCGGTGCAGTTGCAGGCCGAACCAGAGTGCGCCGACTCCGCGCATCACCAGGGCGACACCCAGCCAGACCGCCAGCGTGAGGATCGTCAGGCCCGGCCAGATCAGGGCCAGCAGGCCGATCACCAGCGTGACGACGCCCAGGCCGAGCCACAGGCCCCACATCGGCAGACGCCGCCGCCAGGTGACCGAAGCCCCGATCTGCCCGACCCCGGCCACGACGAACCCCACACCGACCACCACGGCCAGGGTCAGCAAGGTGATGCCGGGCCAGGCGAGCGCCAGCACGCCGACGACGATCCACACCGCGCCGAGCAGGTAGGACGGCCACCGCGTGCGGTGCCGCTCCGCCGTGAGGATTTCGTCGAACCCCTCGAAGAGCAACGCGATCGCCACGATCACGGCGAGCGTCCCCACCGCCACGGCCAGGTTGGCCAGCAGGAGCACGCCGAGGACCGCCGTGGCGACCCCGAGCAGGGCGACCATCCACCACCGGCTGGTCACCCGCCGCAGCTCACCGGCCATCCCCTCGCCGAACGTCACCCGGAACGCCCCGTAGGGCTGGTTGACGGTCATGCCGGTTCCCCTTTCCCGCACCCCCGCAGGTGCACGGTAGGCCCGTCCCGCGCAACCCGCCACCCTTCGCCGCGAGTCCCCCGCCTCGGGTGATCACCACGCAGAGCACGGCGACGCGGCACGAAGGAGGGAGATTAGTCCCTCCTTCGCTCGGGTAAGTCCTGCGCCGTGAGTACGGCTGGCAAGATCACCAGAGCCCCCGAACCCGGCGACCCCATCCGATCCCGCAGGCGCCCCAGGACCATGAGAGCGTTGGCCTGTCTGGGAATCCTGCTCTCCTCGACCCTGCCGCCCGGCCCCCTGGCGCATGCCGCGCCCGGCCCGCGCATGCTCCTGGGCCAGGACTTCCCGGACCCGGACGTGCTCAAGATCGGCACCGGCTACCACGCCTTCGCCACCTCCGGCTCGTCCGGCCGGGTGCCCGTCGCCGCGGCCGAGGACGCCGACGGACCCTGGCGCGTGACCGGTGACGCGCTGGCCGCCGACCCGTCCTGGGTCGACCCCCAGCGCGGCTACTGGGCGCCGGACGTGACCCGCCGCGCCGACGGCACGTTCCTCATGTACTACTCCGCCGTGTCCAAAACGGACGGTAAGCGCTGCATCGGCACCGCGGTCGCGAACTCCGTCGCCGGCCCGTACCGGCCTGCCGGTGACGCGCCGCTGATCTGCGAACCGGGCGACACGAGCGACATCGACGCGCAGACCGTCCAGACCCGGGACGGCACCCGTTACCTGCTCTACAAGGGCGAACATCCGGACGGCGGGGCGTCGGCGATCTTCGTGCAGAAGATGACCCAGGACGGGATGGCGCCCGTGGGCCCGCGCACCGAGATCCTGCAGGCGGACCGGCCGGAGGAGAACGGCGTCGTCGAGGCGCCCACGATCACCCGGCGCGGCAACCAGTTCGTGCTGTTCTACGCGGCCGACGACTATCGCAACGCGGGGTACCAGACCCGCTACGCCACCGCGTCCTCGCTGACCGGCCCTTACACCAAAGCCGACCAGCCGCTGCTGACCACCGGCGCACTCGGGCACGCCACCGAAGGCCCGGGCGGCGCGGACATCGTGGGCGGCCGGATCTACTTCCACGGCCGGCTGAGCGGTCAGCGCACCGAACGTGGGCTGTTCAGCATGAACGTGGAGTTCGTGCGTGGCGTGCCACGAGTGTCCTAACCGGACTCCCCCGCGAACCGGCGCTCGACGTCGTGCACCTCGGGTAGTCCGACGAGGTCGGTGAACTCGCCGAACGAGGGCAGCCCGGGCAGCGCGGCCGCGGGTGTCCCGTCCCGGCGCACGGTCTCCAGCAGGGCCCGGATCCCCGCGGTCGCCGCGAGCAGCGCGCCGATCGGGTACAGCACGAGGGCGAACCCGAGCTCGCCGATCCGCTTCAGCGACAGTGGCGGGGTGCGGCCGCCCTCGGCCCAGTTGAAGACGAGCGGGGCGACTCCGGACAGGGCCGCGGCGATCTCGGCGATGTCGTCCGCGCTCGTCGGCGCCTCCACGAACAGCAGGTCCGCACCAGCATCGGCGTAGGCCCGGCCGCGCTCGATCGCGTCGGCGAGCCCGTGCACAGCGGCCGCGTCGGTCCGCGCGATCAGTACGAAGTCCGGGTCGCGCCGCGCCGCGACGGCAGCGCGCAACTTGCCCACCATCTCGTCGTGCGGGATGACCGCCTTGCCGCTCAGGTGCCCGCACTTCTTCGGGCTGACCTGGTCCTCGAGGTGGATGCCGGCCACCCCCGCCTGCTCGTAGGCCCGCACCGTCCGGACCACGTTGAGGGCGTTGCCGTACCCGGTGTCGGCGTCGGCGATCACCGGCACGTCCACCGCGGCGACGATGCGCCGGGCGTTGTCGATCATCTCGGTGCCGGTCAGCAGCCCGACGTCTGGCCGCCCGATCAGCGAAGCGGTGGTGCCGAACCCGGTCATGTAGACCACGTCGAACCCGGCCTGCTCGATCAGCCGGGCCGAGAGCGCGTCGTAGGCACCGGGCGCCACCACCGGTCCCGGCGCCGCCAACAGCCCCCGCAGCCGCGTCCTCGGCGCGGGCCCAGTGCCCAGCAGGTCTCCCACCGCGTTCTCCTCGCTCGACGTCCGGCCGCCGTCCGTCACCTACGCTAGTCCGCAGGACGGCAGGCTCACCGAATGGACAACCACGCAACGTTCGTGCAACGTTTTAGCCGGCGCGAGGTGGCTATCCGGGATCGGTCGAGTGAGGGGTGGCGGGATGCGGACCGTGACAGGGCGGTCGGAACGGATCGTCGTGGTGGGCGCGGGACTGTCCGGGCTGGCGGCGGCGCTGCACCTGGCCGGGCGGGGACGGCAGGTGACCGTCGTCGAGCGCGAGCCGGTGCCCGGTGGCCGGGCCGGGCGCCTCGACCTCGACGGCTACCGCATGGACACCGGACCGACGGTGCTCACCATGCCCGACATCGTCGACGAGACCCTCGCCGCCGTCGGTGACAGCCTGGCCGCCCGTCTGGACCTCGTCCCGGTCACCCCCGCCTACCGGGCCCGGTTCGCCGACGGCAGCAGCCTCGACGTGCACAGTGATCCGGAGGCGATGACCGAGGCCGTGCGCGCGTTCGCCGGACCGTCCGAAGCGGACGGCTACCGGCGCCTGCGGGCCTGGCTCACCCGGCTCTACCGGACCGAGTTCGACCGGTTCATCGCAGCCAACTTCGACTCGCCGCTCGCGCTGGTCACCCCGCATCTGGCGCGGCTGGTCGCGATGGGCGCGTTCGGGCCGCTGGACCGCAAGATCGGCCGGTTCCTCCGCGACGAGCGGCTGCGGCGCGTGTTCTCCTTCCAGTCGCTTTACGCCGGTCAGTCGCCCCAGCACGCGCTCGCGGTGTACGCGGTGATCGCCTACATGGACACCGTCGCCGGAGTGTTCTTCCCGCGCGGCGGTATTCGCGCCCTGCCCGACGCACTGGCCGCGGCGGCCGCGGACGCCGGCGTGGAGTTCCGCTACCGCACCGAGGTCACCGCGGTGGAGCGCTCCGGTGCCCGGGTGACGGTCGTGCACACCACCGGCGGCAGCCTGCCCGCCGACGCCGTCGTGCTCACGACCGAACTGCCCGCTGCCTACGACCTGCTGAGCCGGGTTCCGCGCCGGCCGGTGCGGCTGCGGCCCGCGCCGTCCGCGGTCGTCGTGCACGTCGGCACGCGGCGGCGGAGCGACACGGCCCACCACACCATCCTGTTCGGCGCGGCGTGGCGGCGGACGTTCCGCGAGCTGATCCACGAAGGGCGGCTGATGAGCGACCCCTCCCTGCTGGTGACCCGGCCGACGGCGACCGACCCGGCGCTCGCGCCGGACGGGCACGACCTGCTCTACGTGCTGGCGCCCGCGCCGAACCTCGAGCGCGGCCCGGTGGACTGGGATCGGGTCGGCGCCGCCTACGCCGACGAGGTCCTCGAGCACGTCTCCCGCCGGCTGCTGCCCGGGCTGGGCGAGACGATCGAAGCCCGGCACGTCGTCACCCCGGCCGACTGGGCGCGGCAGGGCATGGTCGCCGGAACGCCGTTCGCGCTCGCGCACACCATCGCGCAGACCGGGCCGTTCCGGCCGCGCAACCTGCTGCGCGGCACCGAGAACGTCGTGCTGGCGGGCGGCAGCACGGCACCGGGGGTCGGCGTGCCGACCGCGCTGGTCTCCGGGCGCCTGGCGGCCGACCGGATCACCGGGGTGCGAGCCGCGGTGGCGGCGCGATGAGCGGGGCACTGGCCGCCGCCGGTATCACCGACCCGCGCCTGCGCGAGGCCTACCTCCGCTGCCGCCGCCTCAACGCCGAGCACGGCCGCACCTACTACCTCGCGACCCGTCTGCTGACCAGGACGCAGCGCCCGGCCGTGCACGCGCTCTACGGGTTCGCCCGCTTCGCCGACGACATCGTCGACTCCGCGCCACCGGACAGCGATCCGGCGCGGCGGTTGGAAGCGCTTTCCGGCGAGCTGTCGGCCGGTCTGGACAGTGGGCGCAGCGACGACCCGATCCTCGCAGCGGTCGTGGACACCGCGGCCAGGTACGGGATCCGGCGCGACCTGTTCACCGCGTTCCTCGACTCGATGCGGATGGACCTCACCGTCACCGCCTACCCCGACCGCGCCGCGCTCGACCGCTACGTGTACGGCTCGGCCGAGGTCATCGGCCTGCAGATGCTGCCCGTTCTGGGCACCATTGGGGAACCCGAGGAGGCCGCGCCGTACGCGGCGGCACTGGGCAAGGCCTTCCAGCTGACCAACTTCCTCCGCGACGTCGCCGAGGACCTCGACCGCGGCCGGGTCTACCTGCCCACCGACGAGCTGGCCGCGTTCGGCGTCGACCGGGACCGCCTCGAATGGTGCCGGCGAACCGGGTGCACCGACCGCCGGGTGCGCGCGGCGCTGGCCGCGCAGCACGCTGCCACGCGCGAGATCTACGCGTTCGCCCGCGCGGGCATCGACCGGCTCCACCCGGTTTCCCGGCCGTGCATCGCGACCGCTCTGGTGCTGTACTCGGAGATCCTGGACCGGATCGAGGCGGCCGAGTTCGCGGTGTTCACCCACCGCGCCCGGGTCGGCCGGGCCCGGCGGGCGCAGGTGGCGGTCACCGGGCTGGCGCGGGCCGTGTGGGCCAGGCGGGGGCGGCGGGCGGCCGGCCTGACCGCGGCGGCGACGGAGAGGTGGGCGTGAATGGACCACTACCAGTACCTGCTCGTCCTCGCCGGGTGCCTGGTGGTCACCCTGCCCCTGGAGTTCCTGGGTGCCCGCGTGTACCGGCGGCCGGTGGCGCTGGCGCGCGCGGTGCTGCCGGTCACGGTGGTGTTCGTGGTCTGGGACGCGATCGCCATCGCCCGCGGGGTGTGGTGGTACCACCCCGGCTACGTCACCGGCGTGCGGCTGCCGTTCGCCATTCCACTCGAGGAACTGCTGTTCTTCCTGGTCATCCCGGTGTGCGGGGTGCTGACCTACGGATGCGTGCAGGCGATGCTCGGCCGGCTGCGCTCGATGCGGGAGGCCCGCCGGTGACCGGGCTGGGATACACGCTGCCGGCGGTGCTGGCGGTGATCGCCGTGTGCGTGTGGGAACTGGCATTCCTGCGCACCGGCCTGTTCCGCAAACCCGCGTACTGGATTTCGATGGCGATCGTGGCCGGTTTCCAGATCCCGGTCGACGGCTGGCTCACCAAGCTCAGCGCACCCATCGTGATCTACGCACCCGAGCACACGAGCGGCCTGCGCTTCCCGTGGGACATCCCGGTCGAGGACTTCCTGTTCGGGTTCGCGCTGGTCACGGCCGTGCTGCTGCGGTGGGAGCGGCACACCGGCCGTAAGGAGGGCGCATGAGCGCGGACCGTACCGGCCTGGCCCGTCACGAGGTGCCCGGCGCGTTCGACGCCGGCGCCGCGGCCTACGACCGGCTCGTCGGCGCCAACCCCGGCTACCACCGGCATCTGCGGTGCTCCGCCCGCCGGATGCGGTTGCCCGGCGGTGGCCGCGGGTTGCGCCTGCTCGACGCGGGCTGCGGCACCGGCGCCTCCACCGCCGCGCTCTTCGCGGCCGCGCCACATGCCGAGATCATCGCCGTCGACGCGTCCGCCGGGATGCTCGCCCAGGCCCGGCGGAAGAACTGGCCCTCGACCGTCCACTTTGTCCACAGCCCGGTCGAGGACCTGGCGTCGTCCGGCGTTTCCGGCCCGTTCGACGGGATCTTCGCCGCCTACCTGATCCGCAACCTCGCCGACCCGGACGGGCAACTCCGCGCGCTGCGGGCGCTGCTCAAGCCCGGCGGCACCTTCGCCGCGCACGAGTATTCGGTGCGCGATTCACTTCCCGCGACGCTGGTCTGGCACGCCGTGTGCTGGAGCATCATCATCCCCGCCGGGCGCCTCGTCACCGGCGACGCGACGCTCTACCGGCACCTCTGGCGCAGCGTCACCAGCTTCGACGGCGCCAGGCGGTTCCGGCGGCGCCTCGCCGACGCCGGGTTCACGGCCGTGCACAGCGAGACGATGACCGGTTGGCAGCGCGGCGTCGTGCACACCTTCCTGGCCACCAACCCTGGAGAGGAGACCGCGTGACCGACCGCCGCGCCGTCCGGCACCGCGCGCCCTCCGGTGCCGCGGACGCTCGTTCGCTGCCCCACCGGCCGTCCGCCGTCGTGGTCGGCGGGGGAATCGCCGGGCTCACCGCGGCCACCGGGCTGGCCGAGCGCGGTGTCGAGGTCACGGTCGTGGAGCGGGAGGACGTCCTCGGCGGCCGTGTCGCGGCCTGGACCGAGGGCCTGGCCGACGGCACCGCGGTGTCCATGAGCCGTGGCTTCCACGCGTTCTTCCGCCAGTACTACAACCTGCGGGCGCTGCTGCGCCGCGCCGATCCGCGGCTGGAGCGGTTGCGTCCGGTCGAGGACTACCCGCTGATCGACGGTGTGGGCCGCCGCGACACGTTCCGGAACCTGCCGCGCACGCCGCCATGGAACGCGCTCGCGTTCGCGCTGCGCAGCCCGACGTTCCGGGCCGGCGACCTCCTCCGGCTCAACGCCCGGGCGGCCGCGCCCCTGGCCGCCGTGTCGGTGCCGCGCACGTACGAGCAGCTCGACGGCACCGACGCCGAGACGTTCCTGGAGCGGATCAACTTCCCGCCGGCGGCGCGGCATCTGGCGTTCGAGGTGTTCTCCCGCAGCTTCTTCGCGCCGCCGTCCGAGATGTCGGCCGCCGAGCTGGCCACGATGTTCCACCTGTACTTCCTCGGCTCGTCCGAGGGGCTCGTCTTCGACGTGCCGGACTCGGCCTACGACACGGCGCTGTGGGAGCCGTTGCGCGCGTATCTCGTGCGGCTGGGGGTGCGGTTCCGCACCGGCACCGAGGTCGAGCGCGTCGCGCGCGACGGTGCGCGGTGGGACGTCGACGGACTCTCCGCGGACGGCGTCGTGCTCGCCACCGACGTGGCCGGGCTGCAGTCGGTCGTGTCCGCCTCGCCGGACCTGGCCGACGCGGACTGGCGTGACCGGGTGCGCGGGCTGCGGCTCGCGCCGCCGTTCCTGGTGTACCGCCTGTGGCTGGACCGGCCGGTGGCGCCGGAGCGGCCGGCGTTCCTGGCCACCGGTGGGCTCGAACCGCTGGACAACATCAGCGTGCTGGACCGCTACGAGCGGCAGGCCGCGAACTGGGCCGCGCAGCACGGCGGTTCCGTCGTCGAACTGCACGCCTACGCGTGCACCGGCGAGGAGGTGCGCAAGGAGCTGGTCGACCGGCTGCGCCACCTCTACCCGGAGACGGCGGACGCCCGGATCGTCGGCGAGCTGGTCCAGTGGCGGCAGGACTGCCCGCTGTTCGGTGTCGGCGATTTCGGGCGGCGTCCCCGGGTGCGCACCCCGTTCGACGGGCTGGTGCTGGCCGGGGACGGCATTCGCATCGATCTTCCGGTCGCGTTGATGGAGCGCGCGGCCGCGACCGGCTGGCACGCCGCGAACTGCCTGCTCGCGCGGTGGGGCGTGGCCGGGCACGAACTGACCACCGTGCCGGTCCGCGGGCGGTTCCGGCCGCTGCGGGCGCTGGCGTCGCTCGGAGGGTGACATGGTGTGGCGTGATCGCTGGCCCCGGAACTGGCCCCTGCAGCCGGTCCCGCGGATGCCGTGGGCGCGGCAGGAGCCGACCTACCGCGACGCGAAGCCGTCGCTGATCGAGGCCGCACTGAAACGGGCCGAAGCGCGGCCGTCGGGGAACTGGTTCGTGTTCGCGGCCAGCCGGAACGTGCGCGCGGACCGGCCGTACGGATTCTCCGTCGCGGGGATCGAGCTGGTCGCCTGGCGGGACGGGTCGGGGCGGCTGCTGGTCGCGCCTGGCGCGTGCCCGCACCTGGGCGCGCCGATGGCGCTGGCCCAGGTGGACGATGGCGGGTTGCGGTGCCGCTGGCACGGGATGCGGCTCGACGAGTCGCATTGTTGGCCGGCGTTCGACGACGGGGTGCTCGCGTGGGTGCGGCTCGACCGGGTGGGCGGCGAGGAGCCGCTGCCCGGGCCGGTTCTGCCCGCGCGTCCACCGTCCGGTGTGGACTCCGTGGCGCGGCTGGAGGGCGTGTGCGAGCCGCGCGACGTGATCGCCAACCGGCTCGATCCGTGGCACGGCTCGTGGTTCCACCCGTACTCGTTCACGCGGCTGACGGTGTTGTCGGCGCCGGGCGAGGTCGACGTCGCCGACCCCGACGACCGGTTCGTGGTGTCGGTGACCTTCCGCGTCACGCCGTCGCTCGGCGTGCCGGTCACCGCGGAGTTCACCTGCCCCGAGCCGAGGACGATCGTCATGCGCATCACCGACGGTGAGGGGGCCGGCAGCGTGGTCGAGACGCACGCGACGCCGCTGGGCCCGAGTGCGGACGGCCGCCCGCGCACCGCGGTGATCGAAGCAGTGGTGGCGGCGTCGGGACGACCCGGCTTCGCGGTGGCGCGGGCGGCCGCTCCCCTACTGCGGCCGATGATGCGCCGCGCCGCCGCCCGGCTGTGGAGGGACGACCTCGCCTACGCCGAGCGCCGCTACCAGCTCCGCACCCGGGACTGAACCCGAATCAGGCCCGGTCCGACACCGGCCACACATACGGCAGGTCGTCCGGCACTCCCGCGAAATGGCGCTGGTAGTGGTCCGGATCCTTGCGCAGCAGCGCCGACTGATGGCTGCGATGGAAGCCCGGATCACCCAGCCACGGCGGCAACTCGCCCCTCGCCCGCAGCACCTGCTCGTCGCGCGGTTCGGTCACCCCGGTCGCCCGCGCCAGGTCGTCGGCCAGCTTCACCGCGCACGTGTCGGCATGCCCGGCCGCGCACCACACCCGGCACACCTCCAGGCCGTAGCGCGTCAGCGCCTCCTCGTATCCCGTCCACATCTTCGCGGCCGGGTGGTGCCGCCACCCGTAGTCCGGCACGATCAGCGCCCGTAGCACCTGCAGCGTCTCGACCCGCTGTTTGCCCAGGCGCCGCGAGTCGAGCGCCCGCGCGGTGGCGGCGAACCCGGGGTAGGGCAGGAACGTCTGCATTCACCGCACCTGCTCGCTGTCGTTCATCGCAAGCCGGATACCCCGGGACGAACCGAGTCAAAACCGTTGCGAGCTGAGCACCTCGTCACGCTTCGGGCGCGTCCGGGACACCGCGACCCCGGCCAGGCACAGCGCCCCACCCACCAACGACCACCAGCCCGGCACCTCGCGCAGCACGAGCCACGACATGAGGACCACCACGGCCGGGACGGCGTAGGTGGTCGAGCCCATCTTCCCCGCGGTCGTGCGGGCGAGCGCGTAAGCCCAGGTCGTGAAGGCCAGCGCGGTCGGGAACACGCCGAGGTAGAGCATGGCGAGCGTCGCCGGGGCCGGCGCTGTCGCGAGGTCGGCGAGCAGCTGGCCGCTGAACGGCAGACATGCCACGGCGCCGATGAGGCAGCCGAACGTGGTGACCTGCAGCGCCGAGGCATGCGTGAGGGCGGGCTTCTGGCTGACCACGCCCGCGGCGTAGGTGATCGCGGCGAGCACGCACAACAGCACCCCGAGGACGGGCGCGTTCCCCTGCCCCGACATCGACAGCCCCACGACGACCGCCCCGGCGAACGACACCGCGAGCCCCGCGAGCAGCCGTTTCGGGAACCCCTCGCGGAGCAGACGGCCCCCCAGGAGGGCGATGAGGATCGGCCCGATGTTGACGAGCATCGCCGCGGTGCCCGCGTCGACCAGCTGCTCACCCCAGTTCAGGACGACCATGTAGGCGCCGAACCAGAGCACCCCCGATGCGACGATGCCCGGCCACGCCTGTCGTTTCGGCAGGCCCTCCCGCCGAACGGCCAGGACGGCCAGCAGGGCAAGCGCACCCGAGGCGAGCCGGCCGAGCGCCAGGGCTCCTGGTGTGAAGTACTCCCCCGCCGCCCGGATGGCCACAAACGCCGACGCCCACAGAACAACCGTAGTGACCGCCGCGGCCAGCGCCCGGCGGTCCGTGCTGAGATCCACGCCCGCACGCTATTCGCCCGACGCTCCCCTGTCCGGCGAATTTCCGCCACGGCGTTCGCCGGCTGCTCCCTCCCGGGTCGGTACGGTGCCGATACTTGCCCGATGACCAGCAGAAACTCGGAACGACGTACTGTGGTCGCAGGGCTCGGGCCACGTCCCTGACCACCCCGCGGCACCGATCGCCACCTCACGACACTCAGCCCGGATCGCCGACTCACCCTCCGTGACGGCCTGCTCCATTAGCGCATTGTTGATCACCCGCGGTCACCCACCCCCCGTCAAGAGGCCCCTGCCGATGGGCTACCCTTGTGTCCACAAGTTAAGAGCAAGTCCGAGTGGCGGAATGGCAGACGCGCTAGCTTGAGGTGCTAGTGCCCGTAAAGGGCGTGGGGGTTCAAGTCCCCCCTCGGACACCGGTTTTGGTGAAATTTCGCCAACCTCGCACCTCGAGCGCTGGGGTGTCGATCATGTAGTTTTGGCTGGTCAGCCATGATGTTGTGCTGTGCGGCGGTCTCGTCGGCCCGGATGATGACGTGATGAGCACCGCACGCAACCAGCCACCCCTACGGGGGCCTCAGGAACAGTTGATCGGCGCGCTCGTGCCCGACTTTGCCGAGCGTCATGCCGAACCGGTCCGTATGCCTGACCTTCCTCCACCCCGACTGGGCGAACCTTCGGGGATGGACACGGTGGTCGGCATGGCGCGCGTCGACCGCACCGGTCGTGTCCGGGAGTGGTCCGTGTTCGACGCCCTGGGCTGGCGGCCGGGGCGGCGGCTGAGACTGGAGATCCTCGACGAGGTGATCGTTTTCGTCGCCGATCCTATCGGCCATCATCGGGTCGACGAGCGGGGTGCCGTCACGCTGCCGGCGGCGGCGCGCCAGATGTGCGGCATCGAGCGCGGTCCCGCGCTTCTGCTCATCGGCAAGCCCGGCGAACGCACCCTCTTCGTGCATTCCGCCAAGATCCTCACCCGGCTGCTGGCCGACTTCTACGACGACATCCTCGGAGGATCGCGATGACTTCCACCCATGCGGCCAGCGTCGCCATAGCGCGACAGTTACTGGCTCAGCTCGGGGTGAGCCTGGCCGATCTACAAACCCATGACGACACCGCAGCATCGGGACTGCCCACCCTGACCGATTACCTCAACCTGGTCCGGGCGGCGGCGGGACCGGGCGCGAACCGCACTTACGCCACTTACTGGGACCGGATGATCGCCCGCTGGGGCGACCGCAGGCTGGACGAGATCACCGCCACCGACATCGAAGCCATGCGCCACGAAATGGCCAACACCGCCATATCCCGACGCAACAGCCGACACGGCCGACACGCCGGAGAACACGTCATCGCCGCCGCCCGCGCCATCTACACCAGGGCCATCGCCGACGGCCTGATCACTCCAACCGCCAGCCCCGCCCATCGGGTGGCCAAACCCCGCCGACTGCCCAACCACCGCCGCGCACTCACCCCCGACGAACTCGACCACATCAACCGCGTCGCCCGCACCAGTGGCAACGACGTCATCCTCGACGCACTACTCCTACGCTTGCACACCGAAACCGCCTGCCGCCGCGGCGGCGCGCTCGCGTTGCGGGTCATCGATCTCGACACCGACCACTGCCTCGTCCGGCTCATCGAGAAAGGCCTCAAGCTCCGCTGGCAACCCATCAGCCCCAACCTCGCCACCAGCCTGGCCGACCACGCCGCTGAGGTGCCCCTGATCTTCCGGACAGTGGATCTACTAAGGTTCATTCCGGAAAGTGAGGGATAGGTGTCGAGAAATCGCAGGAAGTTTTCTCCCGAGTATCGGGACGAGGCCGTGAAGATGGTCCTCGACGGCCCTCGGCCTATCGCCGAGGTCGCCCGTGAACTCGGGCTCAACGAGGGCACCCTCGGGAACTGGGTTGCCACGTTCCGAAAGGCTAACCCTCAGGAGGAGGAGCCGCTCAAGCTGAGCGAGCGAGCCCGATTGCGCGAGCTGGAACGGGAGAATCGGGAACTGCGCATGCAGACCGAGTTCCTGAAAAAAGCGGCAGCCTTCTTCGCGAGCCACCAGCAGTGAGGTACGCGTTCATCCAGGGTATGGAGATGGACGCGGAGGAGGCGTGCCCCGTGGCATTCATGTGCAGGAATCTTCACGTTTCTCGATCCGGCTACTACGAATGGCAGGAACGGCCACTATCGATGACCGCCGAGCGCCGTGAGCGGCTCAAGCTGATGATCCAGGCGGTCTTCGACGCCAACCACGGCACGTACGGCTACCGGCGCGTGCACGCGATCCTCGTCCAGTCCGGCGAGGACGTCTCCGACGAGCTCGTCCGGCAGCTCATGCGCGATCTGGGCCTGGTCCCGTGCCAGCCCAGGCCGTGGCGGCCGAACACGACCGAGGCCGACGAGCACCACCGCATCCCCGACCTCGTGCAGCGGGACTTCACCGCGAGCGCGCCCGGCAAGAAGCTTGTCGGCGACATCACCTACATCCAGACGGGCGAGGGCTGGCTCTACCTGGCGACGGTTATCGATTGTTTCTCGAAAATGGTGGTCGGCTGGTCGATGGCCGATCACTACAAGACACCGCTCATT
>Ga0081455_10000668_pt1 | contig 44422 bp, 53 predicted proteins | sample TabmetS3T2R1_FD_70207 | JGI IMG/M metagenome (GOLD analysis project Ga0081455, IMG submission 70207) | Tabebuia heterophylla rhizosphere microbial communities from the University of Puerto Rico - S3T2R1 | ecosystem: Host-associated > Plants > Roots > Rhizosphere ...
ACTGCGTATATTATACAACCAAAATTAAATATGTTCAATTTTTCTGCCCCAAATCAATATGTCTTTGTAATAGCACAACATTTCCAAGGACTGTACCTAGCTATAGTAACAGGATCCTTTTTTTTCCATTTGATTTATGGAATAATTTTAGGATTAATTGCCGGGAGGCTCATCGAATTAAAATATTCAGCGGGAATTACTGCTAAATGATGTAGTTTTGGTGAGTATATTTTATTAGTAACTAATGGCATGACAATAACCTTTAAGACTAGGGTGCTTTACAGGACCAATGATTCATATCGATAAGATTATCGGGAACATCAATTCCGATTCGCATCTTAAAGATAAGTATCAAGACATGCTGAGAAGAGACCACGTCGAGAGAATTGAGATCACCAGGCTCGAATCTGAAAGATCTAGAATCAGGAAAGTATCTGATAAAGGAACAGATTTAGCTCTTATCATGATTCCCGGTTCACATATCAATGACGGTGACGTGCTTTTGCTGACAGAAGAGAAAATGGTCATTGCAAAAAGGATATCCGAAAATGTGGCTATAATATCTTTAAAGGGTGATATATCGGCCGACCAATTATTTGAAAGGGTGATCAAGCTTGGTCATACTATTGGGAACATGCATAGACCAATAAGGGTTGCAAATGGTAAAATATATTTTCCGATCCAGTCCGAATCTGAAATCGAATTATTTCAAAAGCTACTTTTTAATTTAAGAGATAATCTTGATATTAAAAGTGAGAACATAATTTTTGAACCCGATCCAGGTTATGATATTCATGGACACTGAAATAAGCGGTGAAGATGTCAGTTTATTGCAGATGTCTGACTCATTTTTTCCAACGGGACTGTACGCAACATCCAACGGGCTTGAAACGCTATCACAGGTAAAGAGGCTAAAGAGGAGAGATATCTCTCAATTCATTATTATCTACTTGCGCGAGGCGGTGGGCCCGTCTGATTGTACAGCTTTGGGTAACACTTATGAATCATGCAAGAAAGGGGATATTGCTGCTCTCCTCAATATAGATGAATCATTATTCTTTATGAAAATAGTTGAGGAAACGAGAAGTGCTTCTGTTAGATCTGGTAATCAATTGCTGAAATGTGTTAGCACTTTCACTAAGCACAAAAAAATGTTAATGGATTATCAGAACGCCATTAGTACTGGTAACGCAACAGGAATATATCCTGTATCCTTTGGGGTAGCGGCCTGGTCACTTGATATCCCGAAGAAAAAAGCTGGATTGATACTAATGTATGGGTTCACTGTAAGCATTATAGGAGCTGCTTTGAGATTGGGCATACTTCAGCATTTTGAAGGTCAGCAAATAATTCATGAGCTAAGTCCGGTCATATTGGAAGCCGTCATAAAGAATATAGATAGACCGCTTTCAAGCATGTGGCAATTCGCACCAGGTCTAGATATTTTACAAATGAAGCACGAAATGATGAGCTCAAAAATGTTTATTACATGAAAATAACGTAATTTTGTTATGTCCTCTAACCGAATTCCTAGAGTTGGAATTGGCGGTCCTGTGGGTTCAGGTAAAACTATGCTAATAGAGCAAATTGTTCCTAGACTTTCTGCAAAGGGATACAAAGCAGGTATAATTTCTAATGATGTCGTTTCCAAAGAGGATGCAGAAAGGATGAGACGAAATCTTGCAACAGAGAGAGGGCTTTTGTCTGAAGAACTAGTAATAGGGGTAGCTACAGGGGGATGCCCTCATACTGCCGTGAGAGAAGATCCATCGATAAATCTTTCTGTAGTAGAAGAAATGGAATTAAAACACAATTATCTAGATTTAATCTTGATAGAGAGTGGTGGGGATAACATTACAACGACATTTAGTCCCGCACTGGCTGACTATTTTATCTATATAATAGATGTAACAGGTGGCGACAAGTATCCTAGAAAAAGGGGACTGGGAATAGAGAGTTGCGATCTTCTCGTAATAAACAAGATAGATATCGCCCCCTATGTTGGAGCAGATCTGAAGATAATGGAACGTGATGCAAAAATTGTTCGAAGTAGCAAACCGACTGTTTTTGTCAATTCTAAAACAGGTCAGGGAGTGGATGCAGTTGTATTTTACATTATAAGAGATGTTCTATTTGAGGCTACCCCAAAAAGCTTGGTAAAAAACTAGCTTATTAATGGTAAATTGTCTAGCCACTGTCAAAATTGCAAGAATCATAATAGAATAATAGAAACTGCACATAGTCTTACTACTCTAGCTTGGGATATCGATTGACAATGACCATCGATTTTTATGCACCAAGAAATATTCCACCAGAGATTGAGATGTATCTCACAGAATCACGGAATCTTAGAACTAGCAAGTTGGGAAAGGTCGGTATATTGCAGCTTAAACTAGAAAGGGATCCAGCGACGGGAAAGACTGTTATAAGAGAACAATATTGCCGTGTACCTCTATTTATACAGCGTGCCATTTATTTGGAGGAGACTCTGCCCGCAATGGCTTATGTGTACATCATTTCCCCTTCAGGCGGGATATTGCAGGGAGACCGATATCGTATAGATATCATGCTTAGTAACAATGCTCTTGCTCATGTTACCACGCAAGGAGCTACCAGAATCTACAAAATGGAAAAAAATTATGGAACTCAGATGGTGAATATCAATATAGGGAAGGGAAGCTATCTTGAGTATATCCCGGATCAGATAATACCATTTCGTAATTCTAGATTCTACCAGGAAGTAGAATTGAATGTACATGACAGTGCCACAATGATCTATTCAGAAACAATTGTACCTGGTAGGGTAGCAAGTGGTGAAAAATTCGTTTATGACATCTGTTACATAAAAACTATTGCAAAGAACCAATCGGGTAAACATAGATTCATAGATATAGTAAAGTTAGATCCAAAGAAAAAGACCTTGACTGTTGATGGAATATTGGGAAACTTTGATATAGTTGGCACAATATACATCGTTACTAAAGAATCCTTTCTGAAAGATGTCCAATATAATATTAATGTAAAGATCAAAGAATTTGAGGTTGAGAGTAAATTGTCTGGTGGCACATCAATTCTTCCAGCCAGACAGGGAATAATAGTTAGAATACTAGGTAAAACCACTGAAGATGTGAAGAATCTTATTTTCGAAGTTGTAAGGATAGCTAGGAATCAAATTCTTGGGGCTCCATTCAGCAAGATAAGAAAGGCGTGATTAGTAGCCACATGATTTCATTCTCATCGGAGGTAAACTAAAATCTCTTTACATTATTATAACCTTAATTATGAAATTCCTAAAGTATTTTTTCACAATTTTGTCGGTCCAACATAACATCACCTTCTTCTGAATTATAATCTTTTATTGTATCGTTTCCTTCACCACAAGTAAATTTGTCAGCACCCTTTCCACCCGTTAGTTCATCGTTACAATTACCAGCTGAAGACAAAGTATCGTTACCGTTACCCCCAGCTTTAACAGAACTGCATATCCCGTTGACAGTTGTAACTTTATCTTTAATTATGGAATTACCTTCAGAACTACCATTACTGCTCATGGTAGACATAACTTTATTCTTTGATATGACGACTTGGCTAGATGTCAGATTAGATCCATTACTTAGGGAACTAGAATTCAGTATACTGCTGGTATCATTTAAGGCATTTGTAATTAGATTATTTATTTTAGATTTCAAGTTTTTGGTAAAATTGTTAGTCATCGAAGCTGTCGAGTTCAGTTCTATGGCAAATACAGTTACGTATGAATTGAAAATCAACAATGTGGCTAACGTGATAATGATCCCATGCAGGAAAGCATTCAAGCGTACAATTTTAAATGGTATAGTACTTTATTATTTTTTGGAAGCTATTTCCACTTAGTCAGATGATGGGCAGTATATGCAATGACTATTTTGTAGAAGAAAGATTAGTAAAATATATGTATAAAATTCAAATGTTAGAATCAAAAAATAAAAAGAACTGAAATATTGTATAGAAAGCAATTTTCGAAATTTTCATACTAATAATGTAAAGAATTGCTTAAAATGATAATTGATTAAATTATTTGTGTTAGATTTTGATTATGCATATTGAGAACGCACACGTAAAATTGCTCTTCTCCGTCCCGTCATTATTATTGTTACTCGCTATAGTAGCGTATGGACCACCGTTTTTACAAAAAGCACTTGCAGCATCGGATACACATATTGTTGCTGCCGGAGATTGGGGTTGTTCTAGCAATACTGAAAAAACAGTAAATAATGCAAAGGGTAAGAATCCTCAACTATTATTGGCACTCGGAGATTATTCTTATGAAAAAACTTCGACTTGCTGGATTGATCTCATAAAACCAGTAGATTCAATCACAAAAATAAATTTTGGAAATCATGACGATGAGAAGGTTAGTCTCATTAATTCATACCTCAATCATTTCGGACTTCCAAAACAGTACTATTCTTTTGATATTAACAGTGTTCATGTATTAACCATGGCAACAGAAGAAAAATTCAGCACCGACTCTGAACAATATAATTTTGTAGTAAACGATCTTAGAAAGGCTGCAAATAATCCAGATATCAAATGGATAATCGTTAGTATGCATTATCCTTTTTACTCTTCTCCAAACACGTGTAAGGAATCAGATTGTGCGGGAAACGAGGAATCTAGAGATCTATTTCATCCCCTCTTTGATAAGTACGGGGTAGATCTTGTTTTACAGGGCCATGTGCATAACTACCAGAGAAGCTTTCCTTTAAAATTCAATCAGGAGTCATCATCAATGCCGCTAGTAGCAAGTAATAGCAAAACAGATTACGAAAATCCAAATGGTGTAATTTTCGCAATAGTAGGAACTGGCGGAGTAAACTTACATGGTTTGTCAGGTTCAGCTCCATTCATGGCATATCAACAAGATTCAAAATTTGGTATTTTGGATATGCATATTTCTGATAATAAATTAGTTGCCAAATTCGTTACTAATGATGGCGCTACCCTCGATCATTTTAGTATATCCAAAACGGTAAAGAAGAAAATAATTGAACGAATCAGTGATAATATAGTTACTGACACTAAGGCCAAACCAGCATCAGATAAAGAAGACACTAAAGCCAAAGCAGTATCAGATAAAGAAGACACTAAAGCCAAACCACTCTCAGAGGAAAAAGACACTAACGCTAAACCACTAATAGAAGAAGATGAGAACGGCAATCCATCTGTAACCTACAAACTTAATGATGATGCAGCTACTGATACTACAGCCAAACCACTCTCAGAGGAAAAAGACACTAACGCCATACCACCCTCAGAGGTACAAAAGGACAAACCACTATCATACAAAGAAGAGACTAACGCCAAACCACTAATAGAAAAAGATGAGAACGGCAATCCATCTGTAACCTACAAACTTAATGATGATGCAGCTACTGATACTACAGCCAAACCACCCTCAGAGGAAAAAGTACAAAAAGACAAACCAACTATAACCTACAAACTTAATGATGATGCAGCTACTGACACTAACGCCAAACCAGTATCAGATAAAGAAGATACTAACGCCAAACCAGTATCAGATAAAGAAGATACTAACGCCAAACCACTCTCAGAGGAAAAAGTACAAAAAGACAAACCAACTATAACCTACAAACTTAATGATGATGCAGCTACTGACACTAAGGCCAAAGCAGCATCAGATAAAGAAGATACTAAAGCCAAACCACTCTCAGAGGAAAAAGTACAAAAAGACAAACCAATGGCAACAAAAGAAATTAGCAAAGACGAACTAACAGATGACAAACCAAAGTCTCTAGATAATGAAAATAAAGCAGACTTATCTTCGTCAGATAAGTCTACAGAATACAAATCTAATGTGAGGGGCTTACTTGGACCATCAGATAATTCTGAGCCCATTGATAATGATAATAATGACCATCACGGAGAAGAGAGCACTAACACAAATGAAAAGGATCCATTTGCTCCCCTGAATTAGTCAGTAACAGAAGGTGCAGAGTGAGCTTGATAATTTTTTACTCTTTCCTTAACCTCTGCTTATAATATATTTTACAGACAATCATATCAGAATCGGATAGTGGAGCTAACAATTAACAACGCTATGTTAGGATATAAAAGATCTCAACATCCAAGCCATTTTTTCGTGTTCTTCCATTTTATCTGTTAGAAAGTTGGCGGTTCCTTCGTCGTTTAGGTCTTGACATTCCTTGATATTCTTCCTAAGTGTCTTAATTATGGCCTCATGGTCGGATAAAAGGTTCCCTAGCATAGTATCGGCATTAGGATACGTACCTACATCTTCCCGTATTTGAGAAGAATTTATGAACTCTTTCAATGTAGCCCTTGTCCTACCACCAATCGCCCTTACTCTTTCTGCGACTTCATCAACTGCAGCAGATATTAGTTCATATTGTTCTTCAAAAAACTTGTGCAGATCATTGAATCTAGGATCTTCAACATTCCAATGATAGTTTCTTGTCTTTGTTAAAAGTACATATTCATCTGCTAAATCGTCATTTAGGATATTAGAAATCTTTTGCAAATTCTCACGGGAAATTCCTGTGTCTATTTTATCTAAAATATTTACTGTTTTTGATTTGGACCTAATCATACAATTAAATGAACTACATAGTATAAATCGGTTGAGAATTATCCAAATCATCTATTTAAATTACTGTAGATAATTTGTATGTACCAATGACGGTTGAGAATCTTAGCGCCACTTCAATCATTATTTTTCTTATCGGACTACTAGTTTCCACTCTCGTAATTTACGTAGTAACTTTATTTATGAGACAGAGAAGAAGTATGAAATTAGCCCTATTCACCGCAATCATAGGATCGATAGTATATGGAATTGCTTATGTTCTGCTAGGAAATGGTTTTCTTTCTGCTGTCCTTGGTGGAATAGCATGGCTATTGGCCCTAAAGGCAATTTATCACATGGGGTGGCTAAAAGCCTTGATAGTGGCATTAGGCATATGGATAATCACTACTGTTATAGGTGTTCTGCTGCCTACCGCAATAGGCCCTGTTTAATAATAATCCAGTCTACATTTTTCAATAAGGGATGGTCGATATAGCAATTCCATTCTTGTCAAAATAAAAAATAACAAACCTGACTAATTGATTTCGATGAAAATAATTTGAAGTCTGAGGAATTTTTCTCGCCAAATAGTCATAAGGATTATCATCTTAAGAGAAAAATATATATATTGTAATAGATATTACATAATGTCAGGTGATATGCAAAATTGTGGAGAGATCCATGGGGATTTAGAGATAGATTTTTTGAACAGATAGACAAGGAATTTTCGGAGGCTGAGGACATGCTAAACAGGATGTTCAGAACGGTAAGAGAAACTGGCAGTACTGCTTCACAGACATCGCCGTATTTCTACGGATACCAAATCACTATAGGACCTGAGGGAAAACCTCACATAAGAGAATTTGGTAATATAAGACCTTCTTCGAACGGACTGACAGAACAAAGTACAGTTCGCCAACCACTTGTAGATACCAGATTCAATGAAAAGGAGAATACGATGGTAATTACGGCAGAGATGCCCGGCATAACCAAAGAAGACGTAAAGGTATCAATGGAAGAAGGACTGGTAACTATACATGCAGAAAAAGGTAATAAAAAATATCATACAGAGCTTCCCGTAGAAAAAGAATTAGACACGGATTCTACAAAGGCCAGCTACATAAACGGAATATTGGAATTAAAGATACAGTTCAAAAAATCTCCAAAGCCAAAATCCAGAGAAATAAAAGTTGAGTAGCTCTATAAGTCAACTAAATCATTTTTTTTCTTTTTTAATATTATTGGGGTATTTTAAATGGTATTGAATAGGAGTAACCAAGTGTCTGAGGTTATAGAGACTAAATCTGAATTTTCAGGATCTAGGTTCTATAATACTAATGCTGAGTTTAGTTTAGATCATAAACCATTATCACCAAGTTTAGTAAACTCCATAAGAAAAGAAGTTCGATTAAGACCAATTCCCAGCAGAATCGATTATAACTTTTTTAATTATTGTTCTACCTGCGAATTGAAATATCCAAAACAAATATTGCGTTGTAACGACTGTAATCAGAAAGTTAGAACCAGACCATGGCATCGTTCAAAGATTATAGATCGCAAGAGAATTTAATAGAGACAGTTTAAGTTGACATCATGAAAAGACTGATTAAAGTCGTTTTTCTGGATATTGGCAGAGAAATTTCGATAGAGTTGGATGATTCACGTTCTCCAAAGACTGTTCAGGCAATACTTGAAAACCTACCTATTGAGGTTAAAATCAATAGATGGGGTGATGAGCTATATACTGAAAAGACTCAGATTGTAGAGAAGGAAGAAGATGGGAAAAGACAAGTAAATTTATTCGATGTTGCCTACTGGCCAGAAGGCAATGCTTTATGTCTGTTTTATGGACCGACTCCTATTAGTGAAGAAGGAAAAATTCTGGCTTATTCTCCTGTAAATATAGTGGGAAGAATTATTCCTCATAATAATGAAAAAGAGAATGTTTTGGGAAAGATCAAAGATAATACAAGAGTAATCTTCAAGTAAATAAAACCTTGCCATTTTTTGATCCTAAAGAATTAAGCTGAAATAACGCCAAAATTTTCCCTATCAATCTAAGACCTGTAATATTTGAACTCTAGAGTTTCTTGTGTCAGTAATGTAAATACCTTCTCCTTGATTATTTACCGCAATATCTTCAGGCTTGTGTAGCTGTTGAGGACCCTTGCCATCCGATCCCCAGCTAGACAGATAGTTCCCTGTATTATCAAACATTTGAACTCGCGAATTTATTTTATCTACAACGTACACGCGATTATTAGAATCAATTGCGATACCAGGGACAGTTTCAGAGAATTGACCCGATCCTGTTCCTAAAGATCCCCACTGTCTAACAAAAGTATCTTTACTATCAAAAACCTGAACTCTATAATTTTTCATGTCAGTCACGTAAATATTGCCCTTAGCATCAATTGCAATCCCATGAGGAGTATTAAATTGACCTGGACCTACACCCTTTGATCCGAGAGTTCCTATAAAAGTACCATTATCATAAAATTTTAGAATCTGGTTTCCATTTGAATCAGTCAAATAGACTTTGCCAAGAGAATTTACCGCAATTTGATGCGGAGCCCTCATAAAATCGCGACCCCCTGTGCCATTAAATCCCCATTTTGTGATGAAGGTCCCACTAGGATCGAATTTTTGAACTCGATGATTTTTAAGCTCAACTGTGTAAACAAATTTTCCTTCAGGGTCAACTGTAACGTCATGCAAACCCAAAAATTCTCCATCACCAGTTCCTTCAGAACCCCAACTAGTAAGAAATGAACCATTTGGAGAGAATTTTTGTATGCGTTTGTTTCCGGTATCTCCTACGTAAATGTTACCAAGATTATCAACTGCAAGACTATGAGGAGAAGTAAACCGCCCTTTTTCAATGCCTTTCATTCCAAGCTGTTTTATATATTTGAGCTCTGTTTCCTGAGAATAAACAGGAGTACAGCAAAAAGGATTTTGATAAATTATTATCCCAAGCAATGCTACAATAAATGAATAAGTTACAGATTTTTTTACTCCCGACATTGAAACTGTAAAAAATTATGGTATTGAAAAATAAATGTGTATGCAATCTAATGTCTCTACATACATTAGTAACTCAGTAGTCCTTAGGATTCTGTACCTGCATACGCATGTGGATTATCGTAAATTTAATTGAAAGTCACCTAAATTATCAATCTGAATTAGGAGCAGTATAAAGAGGCATATGACACTCTTCACACTTATAATAGAGAAAATCAAAGTCAGAACATAAAGTCATAACATCATGACATCTAGGGCATTCGATTTCGTTTTCAAGATTATTCTCAAACAGTGCTGGTTTAGTATGTTTTTCGAACAGATATTGTAGTGAATTTGAGTTTGATCCGATCTTCATGGTCAATCTAATCTTATTTATACAATATATTATAAAAGAGCTACAAGATCCAATTCGTGTTAATGATTTTCAAAAAAATGATTGGTTAATGACATATATCTATTGTCCTTGTATACAATGGATAATGAGGATATCAATAAAGTATCATAATCTAAATTTGGAAATTCTTTAAAAGGAGAACTTAATCCCGACCCTTCATATCGATATTTTTGCTGTTTTTTATATCAGTCAAATGGTACAATGCTTAAATACTTGATCAGCGTATATATAAGTATTAAATCGTTATAATGTCAAAGCTAATTACGTGTTCAATTTGCAATATAAAAGAGAATAAGATGGTTACTGATTTAGTATCCGGTGAGATTGTGTGTAGTAACTGTGGAACAGTCGCGATAGATGGTATAGAAGAAAATGGTAAGGAATGGAGAAATTTCAATGACCCTGAGACAGATAAGAGTAGAATAGGTATGCCATTTTCTCTCGCAGTGCACGATATGAATTTATCGACTATGATTGGCAAAACAAACAAGGATTCTACTGGACAATTTATTGATTCAGGAATGCAAGCTAGAATGAACAGACTACGAATATGGGATTCACGTACTCTTTTCCGTGATAGCACTTCACGTAATTTTACGACAGCCTTCATGTTATTGGATAAACTGAAGGATAAATTAGGTCTCACACCTTCAGTAGTTGAGAAAACCGCATACACATACAGAAAGGTTCAAGAGGATGGATTAATTAGAGGCAGAACTATAGGCGCTGCTCTTGTTGCATGCCTCTATATATCGTGCAGAGAATTGGGAGTGTCGAGGACAATTGATGAACTTGCTGAGGAAAGTAACATAAGCAGAAAGGCCATCGCAAAAATTTACAGGGATATTGTATTTCACTTAGGAAGAAAAATACCAGAAATAAATTGTTTCCAGTGTATAGAAAAAATTGCAAATAAAATGCAATTGAGTGAAAGGACGACAAGACATGCAAGAGATGTTATGAAAAAAGCACTCAAATTAGAATTTTCTGCAGGGAAAGATCCAATGGGATTTGCGGGAGCAGTACTATATGTATCACTCCAAATGGAGGGGAAGACAGTAAGACAGGTTGACATCGCAGATGCTGCGGGAGTTACAGAAGTAACTATTAGAAATCGAGCAATGGATTTAAAAAACCGCCTCCATTTGATTTAACTAGGTTCTTTTAACTGCATGAGAGAAGCTTGAGAAAAACTATCATTTTAAATTACTATGTCGTTATCGTAATATCTGATTCTCAGATGAATGTATTCTGTGATTCAACTTCGGTACAAACTGTATCAAAAATATTTTAATCCTTTGGATGATATTAACATCTATTGGTAAATAAAGATGTAGATGTACTGTTTTCACTCTACGATATATACGATCGAAATAGAGAATCTATTCTCTGGTTCCTTGAAGATTTCAATGCAAAAAGCTATGAAGAATATAAACAAAAATATCATGGTACATCTCAAGAAAGATGCCATTTTATTCGCGTTTGTGGTTTCTTTGAGCTTTCAGGTACTTTAGTAAAAAGGCGACTGATTGATACTAATCTATACTTTGATGTTTTTAATCCTGGTCCCTTCTGGCAGAAGGCAAAATCAATAATAGAAGGAATGAGAGAAACAAGACCATTTATTTATGAAAATTTTGAGCTTCTAAACGATATGAAACTGAAGTGGGCCAAGGGAAGGACAAAATAATAATTAACAAATAATAAATAAATAGTTATTGATAGCAAAAGAGCGGGCAATTTTATGTAATATATTTTTAATTGTTATCATTTGTCAGTGTTAAATTAGAGAATAGCTTGGAGAAAGTCTATTAGACGGATAAGGAGAAATAAAGGCAAAAATTAATGGTTATTATAAATAAAAACAGTTGGTTCTAGATAATATTGATCCCAAAAATAATGAATTTGATACCTGATTATAATTACTCATTTGTCAACTTTAGTCCAAATGGTTCTGTAACAGAATTACATGTTTCTACTAATAATTCAGAATACCTTTTTGCATCGTACACCGTCTTTGAATTTACTAATTCAACTGGGATACTTCTTTTTCTTGAATTTTTTCGATAATAATCCGTTATTACATATTTCAAAATTTGTCCTGCTTTAGGCGATTTACCTGCATTCTTTAATTGCAGTAATGCATCCAGTTCAACCGTATTCCTATTTTCATACTCGTCTACATTTTTCGATATCCTCTTTGTTAGAACCAAATCATTTATGGAAACCTTCCTATATTTCAAAAGCTCCAGATGCATTTGAAAAATATCCCTAACTTTTGGCATCAAATCTCTAACTTCTTTGATCGAGTTAGCTTCTGACATTATGTTCAAAATATCTTGCTGAACGTTTGAAAAGAATTCAGCAGTGTCATGTCTTCTTGCTTCTATTCCCCTCATTTTTACAGTTCCATCTTCAAAGACACCAAAGTAGCGATTAGAAACTGGCAGTATAGCATTATTCTTTGAAGGAACAAATACAATCCACTTGTATATACCTTCAAATGAAATTGGAAATCCAGTTTTGTTTTCTATTTCAGTTTTTAAATCCTTATAATCATTGTTTATAACATCTTTCTTTTGTATCCAAATGGAATCAACTATGGCGTGGAGGATTTTAAATCCATGTAATTCTGCTATCCTTATTGTTTGTAATAAAATCTGTCTATCAAAAGCACATACTGCAATATGTGCGTCTATTCTACCAAATTTGGCATTATTAAAACCTAGATAACCAAAACTTGTAACTAAAACCCATTTTAGAGCAGTTTGCCTTGCATCATAAATCTTTTTTAATTTGGGATCTGTGATTGAGTTTCTCTTGTCTTTATAGATTGCTCTCTTCTTTAGTAATATTTCTAGTGATATAGGAACTATTCCTCTTCTTTTTTCACATATATAATAATTTAGTAATTCTGGAACACGTAACCTGGAATGAGAACAACAGTTACAAATTACAGTCTCAGCTGATATATTTTTTTTAAACATTATATTAGGATAGAGAGAAACAAAATCAAGTTCAGCAACTTTTTCATGCATACCCACAATTGGCTCAAATATTAAACCGCCGCGATCAGCAACTAAAAGATCTCCAAGCGACTTTGAATGTTCTGCTTGCGTGGGCTTCCATGGAATAAGTATATCGTTTATCATAGCATTATAGAATTGTAGACTGCTCATACACTTCCCAATAGAGGCCCTGGACGCCGTATGCAATGGTAACCTACAAATCCTCGCAAGTTCATACAATCCTTGAAGACCAGATTCATTTAGAACAAAGGAATTGTCTGTGTCAATGTGTACCCTTCCAAATAACTTTGTAGCAAATGGTTTGAAATATATCTTACCATAAGAGAAATATGATAATCCCTCTCTCTTAGGTCTGTATAAAGGTACACCTTCTCTATCTAGGATTAAATCTACTTGATTGATTTCCGATCTGTACGTTAGATAAGGAAATGTAAATGAATCACCATCTTCTGTGAGAATAAAATCGGGATTAATTTTTTCTATTTCTTTAACAAGTTGATATAAAATATCTATTTCAGTACCCTGAATATGAATAGTATCTTTAATTCTGTCACAGTCTTGTATAGATACAGATGCTATTGAATCTGTAACTCTAGGTATCTTTCCTTCCTTTACTTTTGGATATACTTTTACATGTATGTTATTAAATAATGGTAACTCATATTCTGTAGACCACACATTATCCTCTTTGTCATCCCAATTAAGTTTTGAATTAGATACATGAATTTTACACTTCATGAGTGGAAAAATATTGTGTTCATAAAAATAGGATTGTTCTGGTAGAATGTCTACATTGTATATTCTAAATTGTCCAAATCTTCCCATTCTCTCAATTTTTTCTGCTAATTTTAATGAGTAAGTAGAATCTTTTAACTCCAGTTCAAGAACTTGAGATCTCTTCGTATCTGCTATCAATTCAAATTTAGAAAGAAAATTATGTTCTTTTATCATGGAAAGTATTTCTTTATTCTCTATGATAGATTTTAATAAAGACTTTTCAGAAGCAACATAGATTTTATGATTCCAACTCTTGTCTACCACTCTTATCGTTGTAGAATCAGCTTTTTTTATCCAGAAAATCATGCTACCATTTAAAGCATATGCATCAAATAACCAACCAGATATCATTTTGTTATAATGAGTTTAGATACAAATTTATCAACTAGAGTACTGCAGCACAAAATTAGCTTGTTGTAATTCTCTATTCCAGATTTTTTTAAACGTTGATGTACAATTAGATTAGGCATGATCTATTTCTTACCAATTCCGAACTATATAATAAGAAGAGATTCTATGAGGCGGGGAGGGTTACAAACAGTATATAATATAATTAAAGCAGGTAGGTAAAACAGAATACTATACAATAAAACAAAATAGAAATACTACTAATCGTTTTAGAATTCAATCTTTCCTATTCTGCCATTCCGATAATCCTCTAAAGTTTTATCAATCTCTTCCTTACTATTCATAACAAATGGTCCGTACTGTACTATTGGTTCATTCAGAGGCATTCCTGCAACAAGCAATACATCCAAAGGAGATCTTGCATTCTCAGATTCACTAATAGAAACATATTCACCGTCATTTTTGAACACAATCAAGTTCTTTTCTCCCACCGTTATTTTGTTTTTTCCAAAAAGACCTTTACCACTAATAACATACGCAAATGCATTATAATTTTCGGGAATGGGTTGAGTCACTTCCGCACCTGGTTGCAGGGTAAAGTGCAAATACAAAATAGGAGTCAACGTGCTGATTACAGCCTTTGTATCAAGGTAGTTTCCTGCAATAACTTTAATCGATGCTTTACCATTGGGAGTCCTGACTTTAGGAATTTTTGTGGAAGGAACGTCCTGGTAATTTGGTTTGATCCATTTATCAGTTCTGCGAAGATTTATCCACAGTTGAAATCCATGCAACCTACCTCCACTTTTAGCAAACTCTTTTTCAGGCATCTCTGAATGAACTAAACCAGATCCTGCTGTCATCCACTGAACATCACCAGGTCCAAGCTTACCAGAATTTCCCTGAGAATCATTGTGTTCGAATTTTCCTTCAAGCATGTATGTAACAGTTACAAAGCCTCTATGAGGGTGGTCTGGAAATCCTCTCCCCTCTTGCGGTAACAAATCTAACGGGCCCATCTCATCTAAAAGTAAGAAAGGATCTAGATTCTGGATAGATCGTGAAGGGAACGATCTATGAACGATAAACCCATCACCTTCTGGAGTTTCATCACTTTTTTCCACAAGTCTTATTGATCTATACTTGGTTTCATCGGATTTATCAATAATGTCCCGCTCTTTCCCAGCTTTTTCCATATTTTTAATTCAATAATATCATATTTAAGTAAGGTAGTAATTCCCGACCCACTCAGCTACAAATATGCATTTTTGATACAATTTTAAGTAAACTTTTCATAACGATATTTAGGGATAATATTTAACTGCGCTATTGAAACGATAATATTAAATTATAAGGAATTTTTGATTCCAAACTCAATCTAATACTAAAGCTAATACGACGGGGTTAGTATGCCTAATCTTATTAAATATTCTAATCAGACTTGTTATAAACCCATATTTCTTGTCAATCATAGAATATACCATTGACGATTCTGCCGAATCTGCAAAGTTTACTTTCCCATCAAACCAGTTTCCCTTTAGATTTCCACGGATATCACAAGGGGCAATCCGCACATGTAGATTATTTCTAATTCGCTTAACCTTGCCAGATTTGGCATCAGTTCTAAAATATATCAAACCTTGGTAAACTATGAACCAGATGGGAGTTTTAACTCCCGTGCCATTTTTCCTAAATGTTTCAATGTTAATATACTTGAATTTCGATAACTGGGAGAGTTTATCTTCAGACATGTATATAACTTTCAGTATCGTAAGGTCTTATTAGTGAATCTTTTTGTAGATTTTATCGTAGTCCAGATTCGCTAAACACTTAACCGAGCGATTAAGTTTTAGTAACGCTAATCTTGTCTGTTTATCATTCATCTTTTGGTTTAATATTTCTGAAATTAAAATAGAGAGCCAAATCATAGATAATTTTTATGACACCACTTAATAGAAATGGTGCTGCAAATGACAAAGTCGATTGAAAGATATACCCAAATAGCGAAGGAGATACTGTTTGTGCAATATTTCTTGAAACATTGGTTATTCCCAAAGCAGCAGTTCTCTCATCTTCACTGACAATGGCTACAATGTATGATTGTCTCGTCGGAACATCCATCTGCGACAGAGTCATTCTGACTAAATAGAGTATAATTGCCAATGGTAAAGAGGGTGCAAAAGCAAGCAAGATGAGCAAGATATTTGACGGGATATGGGTAAATACCATTGTATTTACAAGACCTATTCTATCGGCAATCTTTGCTGCTGCAATGTAAGATAAAGCAGTTAAACAATTCGCAGCTGAAAAAATATAAGACAAAACAGCAAGGTCAGCTCCAAATCTTGTAAAGAACCACAGAGACACAACACTTTGAATTACAAAACCTCCTGCAAATGAATCAATTGCAAACAATGTGGAAAGCTTGGCAACAATCTGTTTTGATCTTGGAGATAGGGTCTGCTTAACCGTCCTTTTCGTATTTAGCTTAATTTCAACATCTTTTGAGATCATGAAGTAGATAATCATGATAAATAAGCCAAGCATGCTGTACAAGCTAAATAGAATCTTGATTGATTCAACTTGACTTAATCCATAATAGTGATATTGTAAAAGAGATGGTAAACCAGACAGTAAGATGCCTGCAGACATGGCAAACGTTCCTACCATATTGTAGAGTGCATATATTGTATTCATCATTTTTTTATCTTTAATTGTTTGTGGTAATATTGCCTGTTCTATTGTAAGGAAAGCACCAGTCTCTGATCCAGTAACATTAATAATCCCTATAAACGCTGCTATTATTAACATCAAATAATTGTCAGTAAATGTGAATATTAATCCAGAAACTGACATTAATAAAGCATAAATAATAAGAAGCCTCCTTCTCCCAATTCTATCTGCATAAAAGCTAGCAAATAATGTAAAAATCACGCTGTTTACAAGTGCCGATCCTAAAAGTAGACCTATCTGGATGTCATCAAAACCTAACAACTTTAGATATATGGCTATGATAACACTAAGAAATCCATAGCCAAATGTCCTCAAAATTCTTACCGTAAGTAACAGCTTTCCGTCTCTTGAAAGCCAGGTGAGAGAAAAATTCATAGGATTTGATTATTTCACACTGAATTTTTATCGAATATTATTTTCGAGTTTACAGCAGACAGAAAACTTTTTACTATAATTTCCTATTTAATGGCTAATCCATTTCCAAATATTCTCAGCCAGTTTGAGAATAACACCCCACTTCACTCTTAGTCATCTCAACATCTATCTCAAACGTTCCACTGCCTTTTTTAGATCCTCAAATAACATTACGGGATGAAATTCAACCTTCGCTCCTATGTCTTGAAATAATGGTTCAGCAATGTCTGGTATCATGTCAGCACTTTCAAGGTTAATGATAAACGCAAAAGTCCTATCTCCACCTGCTTCAAAAAAATAAGCTGCCTCAGCATTCACTTTTTTGATATAATTCTCAAGATCCTGCAAAAATTTTGGATTCTTCACCATTTTATTACCCGCTTCTGTTGAAATTTGAGCTCTAACCAGAAATCTCATAAGTCCTATTATCCTGTATCGTATAAAAGTCTTTGATTTAATAAGCCTCCACGTATTCGAAACTTAAATAGATATGAAGAAGATTCATTCAATTATCCTGCACAGAAGAGCAACAATAGAACTTTGATGAGTTAATCCCCAACCAAATTCCAGATTATATTTATAATAATACTAGCTTCGATAGGAACGTACAGAAATCAGGTAACATGAAATTTTGACTAATAATTGCCACATTTTTAGCATGGATGAATTTCTGTCCCTAGAGATCCATCGCAAATTGAAAATTTTGAGATGACCATCATTAATCGTAGTTCTATGCATTTTTAAGAGTTCCTTCTTAGATCACTTTATCAGGTCTTCCATGAGCAATTGGAAGTATTTCTTCGATTATCCGCCTTGGGTAAGTTTTTTCTGACTGTAATTTGATGATTAAGATGGATTGGCATTAAAAGATTATACTTACGACCACATCTGTACCTGTATCAATCCAATCATACCTGATTCGAACCTTCAATACTCCTGTGTAGGATTCCTTATTCCATGTTAATGCAAAAGGATTTGATAAAATAATGTATATCAAAGCACTCAAATATGCTATAGAGAAAATGATTTTATGAACAAAAGATTATTTCTTTCAGTAGTCGGTTTACTAATTGCAGGAGGAATTGTTGCACAACATTCTATTTCGAATCATACGTATTCGCAGGTAGAGAAAAAAGAACTGAAAATTGGATATTTTCCTAACATTAATCATGCACAAGCAGTAATCGGTATAGGAAATGGGGATTATCAGAAAGCACTGGGCAACAATATTGTAATAAAGCCTTTTGTTTTTAATGCAGGCCCATCAGCCATAGAAGCTCTTCTTGCAAAACAGGTGGACGTTGCATATGTGGGCCCAAATCCAACAATAAATGGTTATGTTGTCTCTGATGGAAAAAGCGTAAAAATAATTTCTGGTGTATCAAGTGGCGGTGCGATATTTATCGTAAGAAACGACTCGGGAATTAATTCAACAAAAGATTTTGCTGGAAAGAAGTTTGCCTCTCCTCAGCTTGGTAACACTCAAGACGTAGCACTGAGAAAATATCTACTTGACAATGGTTACAAGACAAAGGATAAAGGTGGCAATGTTGAGATACTCCCCGTTAAGAATGCAGATATTTTGACATTACTATTAAAGAAAGAGATCGATGGGGCTTGGGTTCCTGAACCTTGGGGTGAAAAACTGATAAAGGAAGGCAATAGCAGACTTTTTTTGGATGAACGCACGTTGTGGCCAGATAAAAAATTTGTGACTGCCAACATAATTGTTAATCCAGATTATCTTCAACAAAATCCTGAAGTAGTAAGAAAATTACTAGAAGCACATGTTAATGAAACGCTATGGATAAATTCCCATAAAGCAGAAGCACTAAAGGCGTTCAATTCTGAATTGAAAAGTCTGACAGGACAGACTATTCCAGATGACCAGCTCTCTGAGGCCTTTTCTAGATTGGAATTAACCTATGACCCTCTAAAACAATCATTATTCAAGTCCGCCAGTGATGCCTTTAATGTAGGATTTCTTGGTAAAAGCAAACCAGATCTATCTGGTATATACGATCTTACCATTCTCAATCAAGTTCTAAAGAAGAAAGGACTACAAGAAATTGATGGCATTAATGTAGCGGCCAAATTAACAGACAATACGAATAAATCAGCTATTGTCAACGTTACCAACAACTCCCTCCAGTAACGATCCTTTGAAATTTGGATCTAGATCTAGATGTACATTTTAATCCGAGATCTTATTCCAAAAAGTAATAGTGACAAAAAGAACTGGAAGTAAAATTATCTTGGTCCAAGGGATACAGCACAGGAATTAGGACCGGCCTCCAAATCAGGCATTTGCATGTCGTCAAATGGTAACATTTTCTTATTGATATCTATAATTGTTTTGTAGTTCATTGGCCTTGATGGCAAAGTGTCTGTAATAAAATGAACAAATTCATCCTGAGTCATGGAAAGTAGTTTTATTTTCTTATTTAATGAGCCAATCGTGTCAGCTATTGGTACAGCATGCTTTAAGGTAATTGAACTTCCATTAAAGTGCGCCGCGAGAATTACAGTATTCTCAGGCAATTGAACTATTTTTTGATGATAAGTTTCATACAGAAGTCCAGCATATTTTTTTGCTTCTTCCCTTAAGTCGGGTCGTCCAACACTATCAACAAACAAGGTATCTCCTGTGAATAAATACGAATATTGAGTATTATCTTGTGTACTTTTCTTTCCATCAGTATCATCAGAATAGCTTATCAAAAAAGACATACTGCCATTTGTATGTCCGGGTGTGTGAATAGCTCTTAGCGAAATTTCCTTCGATATTTGTATTTGTTCACCGTCTTTTATGTAATTGATATTAATTTCTGTATTTTGGCTGTTGTATTGCTCTAGTGAGCTGAAGTACGCGAGGGTTTTTGCGTTTGTTTCTGAAGATAAGGTTTTAGCTAATTTTGCTACTCCAGAAACGTGATCAGCATGTTGATGGGTGTCGATTACCTTTATTATTTTCAATCCATTTTCCTTGGCAACGTTCATAAAAGCCTCATAAATCTCTCGGCTTGGATCTATAACTACTGCTGTATCATCTTCTTTTGAAGATACAATATATCCCATACATCCCTTAGATATTCTTCTTACTTGCCATATTCTAAAGGGAGCTTCCTTAGGAACTCCAACTTCCGCAACATCGTAGACTTTGTTCCATCCTGCCATTCCGCCCTTGACACTTTTTACATTATATCCTAATTGGTTAAGCAATCTTGCCGCCATCATTGACCTATTTCCGTGAGAACAAACAGTAACAATTTCTTTGTCTTTTGGGATCTCTTTCAACAAATTAGAATCATTCAAAAATAAACGATCAACGGGAATCAATTTAGGATTTTGATGATTATCATAGGATAATTTCCAAGATTCATATTCTTGAGGAGTTCGAACATCCAGAATAAAAATATCCTCATGATTATCTATTTTCTTTTTCAATTCATTCGGTGCTATTTCTTGACTATTTCCTGTCCTTTCGCCATTCATATGTCATTATAGATTACTAATTTCTATATAAACCGTGATTACAGAATATTAATCCTTGTCAGCTGAATCGTGAATTTTAGAATCTTTAATTAGATTTAATCTAGCTGAACATTCAAACTTACTCTTTGCTAGCAAACATACAAACAAACCGATAGATTTCCCTTTACTCAGATTTGATCACAATCTGTATTCCATCTGGATCTGATACCATGAATTGGTCTCCATAAGCACTCTCTTGCTGTTTTCGCTGTTTAAAGTTGAAATAGTCGTTCTCAATAGTAGACTTAATTTTATTAAAAAAAGACACATCAGGAATGACAATAGCGAAGTTCTTCAGTCCTGCCACATTACTGTTTTGACTGTGTCCATTTAAACTGTGCCAGGTATTCATTCCGATATGATGGTGATACCCACCTGCAGAAAGGAATGCTGCACCCATTGAGGACCAATCTACAGTAATATCAAGCCTGAATTTTTCATGATAAAACTTCATTGACCGCATTAGATTTGTGACTTTGAGATGCATATGTCCTATAATTGCACCGCTAGGGAACGGAATTGCGTCCTCGGTCTTTGCTTCGCCCATCTCAGATACTAGGGACTGCAGATTGAGAGGCAATGTATCCATGAGAATACGTCCTTCAGGGTCCCTAGGCCACTCTTGCCGCGGTCTGTCACGATAGACCTCAATGCCGTTATTTTCTGGATCTCTGAAATATAATGATTCACTGACTAGATGATCGGCAAATCCGTCATACTGCACTCCGGAATTTTTGAGTGCTAGATAGGTTGAAGCAAGACTCTTTCTGTTAGGAACAAGCATTGCAAAGTGAAAAAGGCCAGCCGAATGTGAGGAAGCTATCTTTGCATTTGCATCATGATGTAGTTGGAGAAAAGGTTCTTCATTTTGATCGGAGTCCCTGAAACCTAATTCGCAAACCAGATTACCATCATTGTCTTGATCTCTTTTTTTTGTTTGCAAGCCAAGTTTTTTCTCATAAAATACTAATGTTTTGTCAATATCCTTGACTCTTAATGACACACAACTCAATCTAATGATATCATTAATTTTGAATCTAGACAATGTGTTCTGTTTCTTAATATTGGTTAATATCATTTAAAACAATTGTATTTTATAACATGTACCAATGAGAGAAGATGCTATATTCGAAACTATTACTAAATCTTTTCTAGGAATATTATTTTATATGTTATTGCATTACAATTCTACACTAGAGTTGCAAGATATCAGAATTCTTCTGTATATTATACAATGCTACAAATGAAATCAAACCATTTAGGAAAAGGTAACAAACATCTCTTACTACCGCAACATAAACTGAATGTTACCTCATTTCGGGATCGAAATGAAAACCCTACCCTGATTATTTACAATCTCTATTCATGCATACCTAGTTGGCATTAACGGAATAACTAGTTACCACTTGATACGGACGCTATTTCACCAGTCAGAGGTCCGTTTGGTGATTTAATGTATAAATAATTGGTTTTTCCCTCATATCCGAGATCTTTCATAGTTATAACTCGAAAATTATTATCGTGCAAGTATTTCATTTCTTTTTCAAAAAGTTTTAAATCGGTATTGTAATCAAGAGCTTCGTTATCACCTGCTCTATGGTATATAATTATAGGGATTGCCTTTATTGTTCCATCTTTATTATAGTCGCTTTGGCTGTTCACAACGTTAATGAATCTGTTCAATAATTCATTGTCGCTAAATGAGTTTACTAATCTTGACAAGTCGTGACTCCAACCTCTGATAGAGTACCTATTAGCAAAAGTAAGATCCCTTTTAGTAAAAGTTCTACAGTCCTTTTGATTTGACTGATCCTTCCACCCATCACAGTGCAAATATGTGATCGGGCTGCCCGCAGTTCTGGCCAACTCGTAGTTTTTTGATACAATTTTAATTACTTTTTTATCGTTTGAGCCTTCATTAAATGGGTAGGCAAAACTTGTGACGCCAATGCCGTGGGCTTCTAGACATTTCTTAGACTGACCAACCTCAAATTTAACATCCTTCTTTGATAGTTTTTCTAGATGGGCGTGGTTCATACCATGAGAGCCAATATCATGGCCTTCATTATACAATTGTTTGACCTCTTCCCAATCCATAAAGCCAGGTTTCTTTTCCAGATAGTTGCATACCACATAGAATGTGGCCTTAAATCCATACTTGTCAAGAATTGGTTTTGCCTCGGTAAATTGTGTCTTACGACCATCATCAAAATTTAGAATTACTACCTTATCATTTATTTCACTCCCGGAAACCGATTGTGCATGTAATTCAGGAAAGATAAATTGTTGAATACTTAGAAATAATAGAAAGCCCATTAAAATTGACAAGACACAGATGTTTAGTTGAATAAAATTAACATCATGAACAGTTCTCAAGAATCAGTCATTCAAAAACCCTCAAGGATAATATATATATGTTCGGTTTGTCGTTTTACCTAACTATAATTCCAGTCCCTTTTAAGGTAATAAAATCAACTGATCAATGCTTAGAACAAACCAAGAGTAGGCTGAAATATTAAAGTTGAGTTTCCAACTATTATTGAGTAAGGACATATGTGCTTACCATTCAACGAATAACAATTTGTAAGAACCCTGTCATTAAATTAACAAAAGGTACAAACTCAGTATGCTTTCAACTCAATATTAATTATTATACGGAGCATTTATCTTGCAGTAGTTTGATTTAATATATTTTGACACATTAAATCGGCCAATTGTCTATTATCTCTTGTCAAATTTCTAAAAAAATTATCCATTGATCGATTTCTATTCATCAATTGATTAGCTCCTTTGGTTACATTTCCACTAGTGCAAGTTCCATTTTCATAAAGTATAGCGTGAATAGATTGAATATTTACATTCAGAGACACACAAATTAAAGCTATAACTAGAAAGATCCAGATGAAAGTCGACTTGTTCATTCAACTTACTTGTAGTCTTTATCATTAATATGGGAAACGGAAGAATTTTTAGGAATTTATAATTATTCGTAGAATAGAGTATAAGAAGACAAAAATCATATAACATGAATATAGAATATCATAAAATGTGGATTTAAATAAATATTAAGAAGATGGATATGTGTTTATATGCGAACCAGTTCTAATGTGATTTATGACTTTTTCTGCGTTTGCCATTGCTTATCTTGTAAAGTATAAGTTCTGAATAATTTTGAATGCTACGAAAAACCTAAAACAAGACCATATATTGGTAAATCGACTTGGCAAGATTGCTAAGAGATGTTCTGATCTCTTGTATAGCAATGTAGTTATTCCAATAGAAGATATCAAAATAATATCAATGCTTATTCAGGAATTTGTAGATAAATTCCACCATGGTAAAGAAGAAAAGGCATATTTTCCACGCATGAATGATAAGAATAATTATTCTGAAGACATTCGAAAATTCTTGATAGAACATGAACTTGGTAGACGTATTGCAAAGATGTTGGTCCAGAGTCTGTTAGCCTGGGATAGTGGTATTGATTCAAGGGAACCAGTTGCCAGATTCCTGAATGCTTATTCGGTATTCATAAGTATACATACAGGTAAAGAAAATTTATTTTTTGATCTTATAGAAGAGAGAGGCAGCCTTTCTGAAGAAGAGCATTCTCTATTAATGAAACATTATAAAGTTTGTCATAGCGATGCCGGAGGTAAAGCTAGAGTCGAACAGATGGCAAAACTGATAGGATACCTTGAAGAAAGAGATTGGATGAGAGAGTAATGTGATCAGTTAATGATTATTGATCTTGCCTACTCCAGAGCTATTATACGATTGAATTAAACTATTAGCAGATAATATAACTTGCAGAGTATCTATTACTGTTTAATAGGAACAATAGGAGCATGAAAATATAGTTAATCTCATTGTCAGGTCTTTTCCTTACAAATCACTATATTAGATATTTTTCTTCAGTTCAGTGTTTTTCAATCCACATGACAAACACTTGTAAGATTTAATCTTTTCAGTTTCCTTTTCGCATATTAAATTCTCGCCACAGCATGGACATTTCATGGTTCTCTGAGATTATTGAATCATCATTCTCATATTTATGCAAATCAATGAGATGTCAATTTCATGTTTATTTCATTAATTAAATAGGAGATTTGTTCCATATGACTACCTCTCCAATATATCTTCCTACAGTTGGTACATTTATAGAATATTTTGTTAGAATGTAAAAGTCGCACTGGAATATCATACTTGATCGAATTCTTATCAATAATTGTGTCTAACAAACCATTGCAACTGGTACATAAATAAGGTACCTCTTGAGAATTAATAGATTTAATATTTAGGGAGCTAAAAATAGTAACTAGGTTTTCTATTTCTGTCTCTTTGTAAGTTAAAATTGTATCGATCCCCTTTTTCTTACATCTATTAAATAACATCCTATCGCTTGTTAAAACTATTCTGCCTTTATTCTTTGATGAATCTAAAATATCCATGTCATTGATATTAGGATCATAAATTGTATCAAATCCGAACATTCTTAATTTTCTGGCAATTTTACCAAGCATAGCATCAGCCATAAACGAAAACTCTTTATTCCTTTGCATTATTTGGTAATCTTATTCAAGAACATATTAAATAAAATTATCCATTATTTGGATCATGAAGCATAATTATGCTACCAACTTGTTTTACTTCTTCATCAAAACATCGATCTCCTGATGATGCTAAATGAAAATCTATTAACTTAACATTATCGCTCTAGGTGGTGTCTTCTATCGATTATACAAAAACCATTACTTTGACAAATTCTTTACATTAATCGGACAATAGTTGAAGGTCGTATTCGGATTTTACGTTGCGACCAACTACGATACAAGCAATTTAATTAATTGGTGTCCTTGCAACAGCATCTATAGTGTAAGTAACAGTAAAGGGTTCGCCGCTAGTTTTATGAAAGACCAGTGCACTTCCTGTAAATTGTAATGAACCTGTACTTATCGGTGTATCCGTGACCTTTACAGGGGTATCTGAAAACATTGTCATTGTAGAAATTGCAATGGTACTATTATTAGGTAAAGTGGCATGATATGGTTCTCCATGTTCAGTGTCGATTGCGGATTGCGGTTTGTAACTGTGCAAAACTTCTATTTCTATAGGCTTTGCTTGCGGTGAATGTAACTGTACCAGTCCAGATCTTACTATCATTCCTCAAGGGTAGGGGGAATACGATCTGATGTGGAAGTTTGCCATGGGGTGTGACTGTAGGAGAGGCTGGATTTGACATCTCTGTTTTTTAGAACCAAATGTTTTCTAACTCTGTCCTCTTTCGTATTGCAATATGAGTGAAATCTTCATTATTATCTATACAACCATGCCAGTGCAACATAAAGGCAGGAACGCAAATAACATCACCTTTTTCCATCATAACAGTTTTTTCAATTTCTACATTCGTTTTAGTAATGTCATCGGGTTCAATCAAGATTCTTTTTGCGAAAACTACAATACCCTTTCCTTCTGTGGCAATTAATATCTGTTCTGAAGCATGTATATGCGGTCTGGTTCTACACCCATCTTTGAAAGTCACATAATACATCTCTTGTTCCCTTGAATCATTTTTTTCTAATAGACTCTTAATTATGAAATTTCCAGTAAATTTATCTTTGTATTTTTCATTTGGTTCTTGCTTTGCAGATACAATACTTTTTTTTTGCATCATTACTTCATACGATTCCCAATTATAAAAACTACTAAGTCTGTTTGAATTCTTCATGAGTTTAGAAAAAAATAATGCGATTATTTTGAAACCATCGAATTTAGATGACTAGTGTCATTATTTAAATTGACCGAAAATCTAGGAACGATCACGATTTTAGATTTCAGCAATTCATATTATGGCAAAAATAAATTGTCTCTAGCCGTGAGAACAATGAGCTGGGCTTTGTAGTCGTTCAGAAGTTCGCTCACAAGATTACTAACTCAGATGCTTCTCAAGAAATGATAATGTCTTCTGCCAAGCATCTTGAGTTTCCTTCGGGGCGTAATTTTCCCCAGATGGATTTGCAAATGCGTGACCAACTCCTTTGTAGATGTATATCTCATTTGGTATACCAATAGAATTTAACGCCGTTTCAAATGCCTTTACAGTGTCAACCTGTATTGACCTATCTTGATCTCCAAATATACCAAGTACAGGCCACTTTATGTTTGCAAGGGTCGCATTGTCTGTTACCAGACGACCATAATATATGATAGTAGCTGCTAGTGGGTGATCCTGGCTGTTTAGAGCAAGCTGCAGTGATTGTGCTCCTCCAAAACACCATCCTAACGATACTATCTTCTCTGCATTAACATTAGGGAGTGAAGAGACGTAATCTACTGCTGTTTTCAGGTTAGCCGTTGCAATATCCTGATTGTCCCTGACATATTGCGTTAGCTCGGATGAACGATTTCTGTCAGTGGTAACCTCACCTTTAAACAAATCAACAGCTAGTACTACATAGCCATTTCTGGCTAAAAGATTTGCCATATTCTTGATATTGTCATTTAGTCCCTTATTTTCATGGATCATTATGACTGCCGGAAGTCTATCGTCTTTATCAATAATATTGCTCTTATTTTCGTTTGACGTAATTGGGTACACCAGATATCCTTTGGCTTGATCAAAATAATTTACGGTCTTATTTTCTACATCAACACCAGCGTTAGAAACGTCTAAACTAGTAAGGGTCGTAACATTCGTTACTTTACTCGGTGTTTGACCCGCTACCAAATTCATAAAACTGCCTGATATTATTCCTGAACCAACTAGAATAATGAGGAAAAAAATTCCACAATATACTTTTTTCACACATGATTATGAAATATATTGTTTATATTTTTTATGCAGGCACATTACATTTACAAACATTGTAATAAACTATTCTTGTCGTAAGAACTCGTAATATGGTTAAAATCTGGGTTAAACTGAAAAACAATTGAAATGAATATCAAATTTACATCTAACTTTATGATTAGTCGTTATCAACAAGAACCTTTCTTCTTTTAAATAAAATGCTAATTTGATATATTAGTTATCTTCCTAGGTAACAATAAAAATAATTGAAGCTATCTATTATAGTTTATGATAGAAACCTACTGTATCTTAAATTAAGGATTTATGACCGATTCTTTTTTATAACGCGATTAATTAATGCAATACGAAACTAATATGAGAGAAAATTTTATTCTATTAAGATATGCTGCAGCTGGAAGTACTCTTATAGCCGGAATATTGCATCTCTCGTTGGTCGCAAACGCAATTGAAAGAAACTTTAACACAGGTATATTATTCTTGATAGGAGGGCTAGCTCAAGTATTTTGGGTTCTTCCTACTATCAGAGGTTGGAATAAAGTTTGGTATTATGTGGGAATTGGAGGAACCTTGACACTCATCTTAATTTGGGCAATTACAAGGTTTCCTGGAAATCCAATTAATGGCCGAGGAGGTTCGATCGGCGAAACAGCAATTGCAATAGAAGTGTTTCAAGTAGCTTTTATTGTCCTCAGCATAATTATCTTATGGAAAGATCCAAGGGTAGGCAAATAAACATTTTAAACTGGAGCAATGGTCAGAACCTTGTTTGGTAACTCATTAATTGATTGACAGGAATATTGGAACCAATTATTAGCAGAAGAGTGAAAACACATCTATGCGATTCCTCTTTACAGTAACAAAAATAATATAGGATAGTAAGAACTAAGTATTGACGAACTATATTATCTTATGATTTATGGATGTGGGCCTTAATTTTTTCTTGCATCTCAGGTTTGAGTACGTCCTCTCGTGTGTATCCGTGGTCTTTTATGGCATGATCTATTAAATTGTTCATTAGTTCCTCCTCTGTATCACCCTTTCCTACATAATCACAGTCGACTCCAACTTCTCTACAAGATACTGATAACATTGAAAATTATGAAGAGGAATAGTATTTAAGTATGTTAATAATTGAGTCTTCAAAGAATTGGTAATTTTATGGAAGGGATTTATTCGCTAACAGTGGACTTGCAGTTGTTGGTGCTGCAGTTGTTGGTGGTTCTTTAAGATTAAGGGATAGAGTAAGTGCATTTGATAATGGTGTTTTCTTTGTTATATCAGTAAGTGTTATGTTTGCCGATATTTTATCCATCAACTTGTCTCGAAATGTAGTTTTAAGTCCTTCTATGCCTCCGCCACTCTTAGCAGTAAATCCACCTGGAATTGAAGTAGTTCGTATCAATGTTCCATTTGGAGCAGTCACCTTCATTACGGCGTTTAATTTTTTATTTTTTAATGTATCATCTTCAATTGTATACTTTACATTTACTCTAACTTGATTTGCATCAGTATTTGTTAGAGGCACATAGCTTGAATTAGCTATCGAAATAACTATTCCTCGTTTAATCTGTGCAAATAGTGACTGGGAGTTACTTGTTATTGCATGAAAAACTAATATTGATGAAGCCAAGGTTAACACAATCATATATTTTGTTAATTTGAACATTGTTATTTATTCAGCCAGTAGTCATTACTTCTCCTAAATAAAAAATCTTTCTTATCCGCATGTCTTAGTTTTTCATAATTGAATGACCTGAAGCAAAAACCTCCACGATCTTATTCCAAGCATTGGCCAAGTTTTGGGTATTATATCCTCCTCCACCGAGTCCAATAATTCTTCCATGAGAACTCTCATGAGCAAATCTATGCAGTACTTCAGCAGCATATTCGTGTGATTTTTCAGTATATCTCAAATGTGTTAATGGGTCCCCTGACAATCCGTCTGCTCCACACTGTAATATGATAAGGTCAAATTTCATAGAACTAATAAAATTTTCAATTTTCATAAAGGCTGAATTAAAATCACGATCGGTTGCACCGGGATGTAGAGGCAAATTTAGCTTGGTGCCTATACCAGATCCTAAACCGTTTTCTGATTCAAAGCCGGTCCCGGGATATAAGAATGAACCGTCCTCATGAATATCAGCTATTATTACATCAGGATCCTGTTCAAATTCGTAGTATACGCCATCTCCATGGTGAGCATCGATATCAACATACAATATTTTCCTTAAATTGTATTTCCTTCTTGCATACATTATTGCAATCCCTATGTCATTGAACACACAAAAACCGCCGGCTGCATTCCTTCTTGCGTGGTGCAGACCTCCAATGGGATTAAATGCATGAGCAATTCCATTTGTTTTCTTAATTACTGTGTCAAGAGCCAATAGTGTAGAACCTACCACATATAAGGAGGCCTCAAATACTCCTTTAAAGCAAGGCGTATCGCCTGAATCAAGATATCCAAATCCAGCTATTGAAGATTTTTTTACAAAATTGATATAGTCTTTGTCATGAAAGGAAGATATTGTGCTTTCATCCGCTAATACAGGGGAAAGTAGTTTCAAATTACCTGAGGCAATAGCCTCTGATTGACCAAGCTTTGACCAAAACGCATCAAGTCTATTAGAATTCAACGGATGTTTCTCGCCAAATGAATAATTTGACAGCTCCTTACCTATGATAACGGCGGTGTCACACATTATCTGTGTATCCACCACTGCAATATTAGTAGATTATCAGTATAATCCAGCTATTTTTTTAAAAAAGACATTTTTTAGAATAAAAATAAGACGGGAAAAATAGGCCTTGATAAATACTTGGAACTTTATGAGATAAGATGTTCAGTGGAATCTTCAAATTTTCAAAAATGCTTTATAGTACAAATGCGATATTAATGTGGATAAAAATGTGCTACGATTTTGAAATCCCGGAGAAGGTCAAACAAAAAAGTAGAAATGTGTTAGATAAGGAAGATCAGGAAATTGAACTTGAAATGGAACCTATGACGGTTTCAAATTAATACAATATTTTTTATTTATTTTCAAGAACTAATGTAATTATTCCAGAATTAATTATGGCTAAATTGTTGATAGCTTGTTAGGACCACAATCGGTCAATTATCGCTCTACTGAATGTAAGTCTGATTAGCGTTATCAAAGTTTTTAATTATTTCATATTTATTTTCAAATTTATCATAGCTTACATACCCTAATTTAGGAAAAATTTTCAAAGGATTTTCCGCCATAATCGTTACTGTGCGTTCTTCGCCAAAGAATTTTTTGCAAAGTTCAACGCTCATAAATCTAACTCTGTTTTCATCCAGAATTCCAAGACTATGGAGATACTCATGTAAAAGTACCGTAAATAAATAAGCGTTGTATTCATCAGTAGAAGTTGAATATTTCTTTACCAAGTCTAACACGAAACTATTCATGGCAATGACATTTGAACCCAATACGTGATAAGCCCCTACTCTTGTAGGCATTCCATGAAGCATCAGGCTCAAACCAGCTCGTTTCATTTCATATATTGAATTGACAGAAAACTTCACGAACTCAAACACTTCATTGAAGTCCTTCAAATATGCTAACTTGCTATTATTACTGATTTGTTCTTCGGTTGAAATCGTTGACACTTATACTTCTTTATTCTCGTTTTGGGCCTATAAATCATGGGCCCACTTTTTTCTGTCCTTGATGATGTTATTGATATCATTAGGAGTAAAATACAATACATTAGATTAATTATGGAAATATGGTATATTTTCATCGTTGTTTTATTCCGTATTCTGCCCTGAATTCTAATTATACTAGTATGGCTTCATAAAGATCTCATCGATCATTTCGCCTACACGACGAGTCCTATGCTAAGCGGTGGTTCGTTAGGTAGGTCCAACTGGAAGTTGTTGGTTCATCACATGCACCATGACAGTGTCATCATCTTCCCTATCAATCTCATCACGTACTGTCAACTTGAATTCATATGTAGCTTCCCCTGAGACGACCTCGGGGGCCATGAATGAAGCCCTAGATTTATCGTCATTATTAATTTCAAATGGTTCATTATTATTTTGTACTTTAGTACCATTAATTCTGACCAATTCCCATTCAAAGTCAACAAATTTTTTAAAACCGCCTCGACTTTCAGAACCATCTAGTTTTACTTCCTTATTTTCAGATACCTTAAAATCATCACCTGCATCAGCTCTAATCCTAGGATATTTTCCAGCCTCGGCTGTATCCATTGTTGAAATTTGCATTGTTATAAATACACTGGCAAAAACCAGCAAAATATGTACGAATTTGTTCATCATCATAAAAACTCTGTATCTCATAAATAATCTTTTCTGTGAAATATTTCCTTAAAGCTATAGATTGATTTAGGACAAGTATAATGCTATATCAGTGGTAGAGCCAAAAGTAACTCCAAAGAAAATGAGTGTTCGATACTCTAATCTGGACCATGTCATTAGTATTTTTTCATACTTTTTTGCCAATAATTTTGGTTAGCTCGCTAGAACTTATTTAGCACATCCTTTGAAAAAAGAATTAGAAAGAATATTTTATTTTCCTAAAAGACATAGCCAATTATTGAAAGTCATGTAATCGTTTGTCTCTATGTAATTCAATTTTCTTCTTAACCTCTACTTTGTGTTTATTCAAAACGTGTTCATTGGCACAATTGTCATGCATTATACCAATATCGCAAAATTCACAGGATGTAACAAAGTCTTGATCACGTAATATTCTTTTACAAAATTTGCAAGTATCAGTTTCAATATCGTAGATTGAAAGAGGCTTTAACCAAGATTCACGCCAAAGCACTATTACCATTAACTAGGATTTTTGACATGTCATATTTATTCTCACGTGATATTAGAACATCCAATTTCTTTCTAGGAAATGTAAATATATAGATTATCTGTTAGGAAATAATGAACTTACAAAATTATGACAATTACTATGACGAGTTAAAATTTTTTATTCACTCTTAAACTTAGAACTGTTTCTCTAATATGTAGCTATGTATTAGTTATGAATGATAAAACATGTAAAGTATTTCTACAATAAAAAAGGAAAAAAAATTGTGCAGAATGAACTTAGTACTGACCTTAATACTTCTCAATCGTAGGAGCCAGGTTTGTCTTCACATTTCTCTACTTCATATCCGGCAAGGTTATCTCCTCTATCGTGTGCCCTATCAAAGCAATTTTGTGTTTTTTTATTCGCATCGTCGTAGGTATTAGAATTCTTGAATTTCTTCCAGTTTATGTCATCGTCATTTCCATATCCACCGGCATATAGGCGTGCGTTACTGCTAGTAATACCAATCATTGCAACAGCAACAATTGTTCCTAACACTAGGAATGTTTTCATTGATTGTTTCTTGTTCATTATTTACTGGATAAAATTCATAGTACATAAATCCACCTTTTGTAATTTGTCAACATGACAGTTCTATAATATTCTAATAAATAATTCATATTATACATATTTTTGTATTTCTTGTTACTTATTATTATTATCTTGAAATATTATCTAAACCATATGAAAATTCTCTGAGATGATTGGATTAAATTAAAATAATAACAAAGTTATTCAAGCTAGAATTAGAGTACAGTCTAGACTCTCTAATCAAGAAAATTGTATCGATTCAGATTTATAATGTTTGTAGAAATTAAAGTTTTAACAAATCTTGCTGTGATACTATATTTTCTTTGCTTTATTATAATAATTTATTTTGTAATGATGAAATATGATGTACATAAAAATACCTTGTATTCTGCTTGTATTCAGATTGGTCTAACACACCGCAGTGCAAGGTTTCAGAAAAAGCAAGAAATAATAATGATTACTCTGAAAATGGCTTATGCACAAAACTTTACAATCAGGTAGAAATTTCTGCATACTTCCAAGTACTGTTCATTCTTTTAATTATTTGTGTTTGAGTAAGGAATTTATCGATCAATGGAACTATGTGATCTAGAGATAAATAACTAGCAACATATACTATCATTAATCATGAAAGTCCCTAAATACCATATTTTTATAATCACATTACTCATAATGGGATCATTCACATTTGCCCAAGCAAGCCTAATACAACTTGAATTTAAGGAAAAATCTCCAGAAATATTTCATTTTGTTAGTGAAGCAAAGAATCTGACTCAAAATGAAAATGATTCTGTGTATCCGCAGATAAGCTCATCGGCAAATAATCTATTTGTAGTTTGGGAAGAGTCTGTAGGCAATTATGGCAAGAATTATGATGTATTTTTTAGAAAAAGTAATGATGGTGGGAATACATTTGGCTCACCCATAAACCTAAGTAACAACCCTGGGTTTTCAGAACATCCCCAAATTGCAAGTGTTGGAGATATTATTTACGTGGCTTGGGTAGATGATAGCTCTGGTAAACGGGAAATAATGTTCCGTGAGAGCACTGACGGGGGTAAGACCTTTACTAATAGTATTCCAGTAAGTCAGAATTCGATGGGTCCATATCACGTCGAATTAGCAGCAGAAGGAAAAAACGTGTACATAGTATGGAACAGTTTCGATGTGGATGCTAGTAATATGGTATTATTGAGCAAGAGTGATGACGCAGGTAAAACATTTGGAGAATTAAGAGAGATTGGTACGGCTGATACGGAAACGTATCCCAAGATAGCTGCATATGGAAATGAATATTATGTAGCATGGAACAAAAAGAACAATAAAGATACAGAAATTTTATTTATTAAAAGTGATAATGATGACAAAAATACAACCTATATCCCTAATATTAGAAGGCTAAATAATGAGGATATAGATGGTGGAGAATCTCAAGTGGCCGCAACTGGTGACCACGTGTCAGTTTCTTGGACTAATAATTTGCCAATTGATGAAAAACATGTTTATATTAGAAACAGTATAAATAATGGTAACGATTTTGCGAATACGATTCATCTTCCTTCTAAGAATTCCTCAAATGTAGAGATTATTATCAATAATGGTATAAGATATGTTGTATGGCAAGATAATATAAATGGTAATCAAGATATTTTCTTAGAAGAAAGTAATATTAATGGAACTGGCCTCAATAAAGCTATAAATTTAAGCAACAATCTTGGAATTTCAGAATGTCCGTCTATTACAGTATCAAGTAATGGAATCCACATGGTATGGGAAGATGATACAACAGGAAATCATGAAGTATTGTATAAACGACTATACTAAATTCCTTTTACCATGTTCATTATTTTTTGTTTCTTTTCTAGAGAATCAATTATGTTTTTTTCAAAGTGAAAGCATTAATCAGGAGGAAAAAGAGTTTTAAGAATTGCTAAGGTGCAGAACCCAGTTCATTTATTTACTTTTATTTTGCTCGTAATAGTAATTGACATGACCTTATTTATCTCTGCCAGCTCCAAATAAACTCAGAACACTACTTACCATCATTCCAATTGTATATGAAGATTCATATTCTTGTAAAAATGGAATGAAATGTGCAGTTAGCAGAGTTCCTAATGCAACCATCGCTCCATATTCAGTTACCTTTTTTAAGATAGTTCGCTCCTTGTTAAATGGAGCAAGAAGCATACCCAATATCCACACACCAAATAACCAAATCATTACTTTTGAAGCAAGAATTGAAGGTGCAGAGAAAGATGCTCCAAAATACATTGCAGTAACTATAAAGTCCCCCATCATTAGATTCGGAAATATTGAATCAAATGGTTTGAGCTTTGTAATGTAATATCCAAAAAAAGCTCCAAGTAATGCAACGGCTGCTATACTGACACCTACAAATGGAACATTATTAATACAATGGAAAAATAAGACATAGGGATTAATACTCCCACAAAAAACATAACTAGAAACTATTGCCATCAGAAATGATTTTACAACTACACTAGCTAAAAGAAGTAGTGCTTTATGAGACCGATCTAATTTATACAAAAAAAAGTATTCCCCGGAAATATTCCATATTTAATTTTAATAGTACCACAAATTAAATCTTTAATTCACAAATGCAAGGAGATTTCTTGAAATATAAACAGTTGACAAATAAATTTAATTTAGAGTTCAAATGACTAAAATTCATTATTCCATAAAATAATTAATAACCATAATCTTACTAAAAAATAGTAATCTCATAGATTCGTTAAATTTATGATAACGAAATTTGGTCTATTAATATGGTACAAATTAATTCACATACAACGAGTTTCCAAATGGTTAGCTTCAGCATGAAGTGTCTATTTTTTTAAATCTAAATATGCAATCATCTGGCCCCTAGCATACCCCTTTCCAACTTTTGTAATTTTAATTCTTACTCTATCATCGGGTTTGGTCCCTCTTACAAAAGTAATCAGTCCTCTTATACGAGCGACGCCGGAATCACCGTTTCTACTCATATCCTGGATATTTACGTCATATTCATCACCAATTCTTACGGGATACTGAAAAGATGAATCGTATATCGATCTTTTTGTAGACAAATCACTATTATGTTCCTGAATATTTTTAGCAACGGCCATCTTATTTCTATCATGTAAAGAGCCATCTTCAGAGTCCAAACTTACATTAATTTGGTCCTTCACGTATTTCAATCTTTTATGTCCTATTTCATTATGAGTAAAAAGCTCGGATAAATTGAATCTATAAAATCCAGAAATAATAAAAGTAAATATACAATCCCAATTGACTGAATACTGGTTCTTAAAGTTCATCCATTGTAAATTTGTTATAACACATATTGCATCTAAATTTCTCATTCCCAGGATTACTTGATAGTACCTCAAGTTGACTCTTAGTCCTACATTTTGGACATTTGCCGTAAACAGTTTTTCTGGGTATGAAACTGATTGTATTTCAATGCATATAAATATTCTACCATAGAAATGCCAAAACAAGTTTTAGTACCGGAAGCTACACATAACCATACCTTTACTATTTTAGAATATAATGCCATACCAAATAACCAAATAAATTCAATTAAAGTTCAGGCAAATTTTAGAAGGCAGTAACTTTTTCGAGATTGTTCGGGTTAAACCTATTCCACAGAGTACCAAATATTGCCCCGAGGATTTCCCAAAACATAACGATCGTTGCAGCACTAACAAGTCGAAACGCTTCAACCAAATTCATTGATATGGATATTTTGTCCGGATTTGAAGGCATGGCTAAATAAGATACAATCATGATAGCACCATAAATAGTGCAAGCAATAGCAACCTTCTTGATTACTGTTTGATTTATTTTTTTAATGAGAGCGGTTACACCCAGTGCGCTAGCTCCCGAAATGACTAGAAATGCTACAAACAAGCCTTGCCGATAATATATCGTATCTGGGTTTCCAACGGCAGGTGGATTTGAGGGATATTTTAATGAAGGGACTATAAAGAGAACAAAACACATTATTGATGCTAAGAGTATTGCCTTGACTTTGACATTATTACCTGGTAACGAATTTCTTGAATAAGCAAACACTATCCCAAATAATGAGGATAATGTAATCCCGTAAGCAATTCCTCCAACGATTTCGCCACTCTTTTGCCAAATCCTGTACTCAGCCATTTCATCCATATTCACATTTTCACCCGCTCTAATTTCATTTTGCGTTTCTAATTGGATAGCTTTATCAATATATGGTTCAACTACCCCGAGATTAACTATCCCAAGAATTGTCCCTGCGACGGCACCAGAAACAAGAGTAACGAGGAGGAAAGGAAATGATCTCATAGTTCTTTATCCAGTACTGTCAGTGACATGGAAATCCGGCGGCATGTCTCATATCATGGACGAACTCGTGTAACCAATTGCTATCGAAGGCCTTTTTCCCTTCAACCAAACTAAAAAGTTGCCCTTGGTCAAATCCTACCGAAAATAATCCAAATAGCATGATTGCCACCAGAACGCCTATTGCTACCTTGGGAATATCTGATCGTTCTATTAATAATTGTCTCGTGTATGACATTCTCATTCAATAATATTGCTAATGTATATAAATAATTGGTTGGTTTATCCAACGAGACCGATTTAAACTCTGAAATTCTATAAATTACACTGCCAACTGTAATATCTCAAATGTAATGCACACCTATGTCAAGATTCTCCAAAAGGTAGCAAGTAGAATTGCACCAAGTCGAAGTCTTTCATTTGAGATAGTGCATGTATTCAAGACATTACAACTCATTCAAGAAAGAGGACATGTTAGTAGACATACTCTATGTAAGAAATTAGGTTTAGGGGAGGGAACAGTAAAAACACTTATCAAACACCTAAAAATTTATGATCTTGTTCAAACTGATAGGACTGGAACAAGGATAAGCGAAAGGGGTAACAAACTGCTTTCGGAACTAGTATTTTCAATGCCTGCTGAAATGAGCATATCCAAATGTTCGGTTGCGTTAGGTAACTTCAACTATGCAATTTTGCTAAAACAAATGGCCTACGTAATAAAAACAGGAATAGAACAGCGGGACGCAGCAATAAAAATGAACGCGCTCGGAGCCACTACATTAGTGTATAAAGATAAGAGATTCATGATACCAAAAACCAATTTTGATGCACTTCATAAAGAACATAAGCTCCATACATTGTTAGTAGAAGGCTTAAATCCGGAAGAAGATGATGTAGTGATAATCGGTAGTGACAATAAGTCGGAAAGATCAGCTGAATTTGCTGCAAAAGGCGCAGCAATTGTAACAATCATGAATCATGATAAACACATTTTCTAGTACTGCTCTCATCGGTTAACATAAATCTTGACTTTTAATAACTCATTTAAGTGTCCAGAATAGATACTAGACCAGATGGAATCGAATAAAACTTCAATGTTTGGAGTATTTGCAGTACACAGCCCAGAATCTTGTCCGCTAAATAATGAACAGAGTAAAAAAATCTTTAAAGAAATGAAGAGCAAAATTGAAACAAATATTTCAAGATTCAATGTAAAAAGGGTAGTTGCCTTTTACATGTCAGTTCTCGAACATGAATGGATTATCATTTTGGAAGCAGAAAATGCACACAACATAGAGGAACTAAGTATTGCGGTGGGAATTTCCTCATTCAATACTGTAAAAATAGTACCATTAAGATTTTTTGATGATGTATTTAAAAAGCTAGAAAGTTAGACCTTTTATTCATCCCACAAGTCAAGCTGCTCCAAATTTTTTCTATCTGATGGAATAGACAGGCTTTATCAAATCTGCAATATCTACCCAACACTTGGCAATTTCATCCATAGTGTATATTATATTTATTATGTTCAGTACAGATTGATAATTCCCTTCTAGCTTGATATAATCATTCTTTATGAAGTTAGATATTGCGTTGAATTTATTGAAGAGAGTTACTACTTGAGAAGACTTTTCAGTATCCTTAGTGATGAATCCAGATATGGATTTTTCTTGCATTTCTAAAATTAAGTAATTTCCCTCAATAATTTTTTTATATTTTATTTCATCAAAAGAGCCTGATAGCTGAGAAGATAGCTTAGAAATAAGATCTCCGGCATTCTCTAAATGATTTGCAGCAATTCTATAATCGAGTATATCGATATTACTAAGATCCAGACTAGAAGCTAATCTACGATCCATCATAGCCGTTCTAATTAGCCGTACAATTAAGAAGTATTGCCTGTTTACTTCATCATCTCTTCCCCTCACAAGAAGATCGATATGGGTTTCTCCAGTTTTCATGGCACTAACTATATCCCTGTGCGTTCCGTTGACAATAGAGCTCATTTGTTTCAGTATTTTTGAAATATTCATAGAGCGGGCATCCAATAGGAATTGAATAGTCATATTAAGGCCGTCTTCGTCAACGATTTCAAGACCAATCAAATTTCTCATTGCTTTTTTAATGATTTCCCGATTTTCATAATCGATTTGAGTTCTGCCTACGATCTTTATGAGGTCATAGCCTAACAGATATGCTCCATAAATCTGATTAATTAATTTGTCATGAGATAGATCAAATAGATGAATCGTTATTTCTGTACCTTGACTATTCCTATCTCTAGCTGGAAATATAGTAATTGAATTATCATGATTATTTTCAATAGATAAAATATCTCCCTTTTTAAGACCAAGTGTCTTTATCCATTCGGCTGGTAATGACATCAAGACACTGCTTCCAATTTTTTGCAAGCGTCGTTCATTCTGAAGCATAATACATTTAAATAGATATAAACTAATTAAACATTATTCTTATATTTTTCAAAATATTATATTATGACACAAAATGACTTTAGAAATAACTCCTCCTATTTCTATTGCAAAGGCGTATAGTCCATGCCATATTACCGGATTCTATAGTGAGGTTGAAGATGAATCAACCCTTAATCGTGGCTCTCTGGGGGCAGGAATTTCGATTCACAAAGGCGTCAGAAGCTCAGTAGAACTTTATGATAGTGAAAGCAATAATTTCATAATTGTCATCAACGGCATTATTTCTAATGATGCGATAGTTTCAAAATTCGTAATAAATGAATTTCTAAAAAGAGCGAATAGGAATTACTTAATTAAAGTAAGTCATGAAGTCAATTTACCAATTGGATACGGAATTGGCACAAGTGGGTCTGCAGCATTGAGTTTGGCTTTTGCACTCAATGATGCCCTTTCTCTGGGTCTTTCTGATACGGAATCTGCTCAGATAGCTCATAAAGCCGAGATACAATGCAAAACTGGCCTCGGTACAGTACTCTCAGAGTTTCATGGAGGGTTATGCATTAGAATAAAGGGTGGCGCTCCTGGTATTGGAAAAACAAATGTAATAAGAATAAATAACTACAAAGTTGCAATTTTCTGTTTTTCTCCCATGTTTACTCAGTATTTTATTGAAAGTATTAGAAAGATTTCAAATGATGAATGTAACAATATGATGATGAAAGTGCTAAAGACAAAAAGTACTGTAGACTTCTTGGAATTATCTTACAAGTTTTCAAAATCTCTCAGATTCGTAAATAAGACTTGTAATAATCTGATGGATCTTTTGAGACAAAATGGTTTTCATAGTAGTGCTGCTTTATTTGGACAAACTGTTTTTACAATCGTAAAAGAAAATGAACTAGAACCAATAAAAAAGATTTCAAAAAATTTCCCAACAAGATTATTTATTTCTGATATCGAAAATGAAGGTGCCAGATTAATAAAAAAACATGATACATAAAATTCCTCAAACTCATCCAAGGGCAAGTTCGCTCATAATACGAGAAAAGTTAGTTGATGGCTTCAGGAATGGAATTGTTATTCCACAAGGACTGATTGCACATGGTAGAGGAGAGGCATTCGATTATCTACTGGGCGAAAAGACAACAAAATATGCATATGAGGCTGAAAAAGCTGCAGTTTGTTTACTATTGCTATCAAATACCTCAATCATTTCTGTTAATGGTAATACCGCCGTGCTATGTGCAAAAGATCTAGTTACACTGAGTAATGTTACTAAATCAAGAATTGAGGTAAATCTTTTTCATAAGAGTAGAGCCAGAACTAATGCAATTGCAAGTATATTAAGAAAAGAAGATGCATTTGATGTATTGGGATTGGATAACAAATCAAAAACGATAATTAAAAGAGTATCAAGTAATCGCAAATATGTCGATAAAGATGGGATAATGAATTCTGATACTATTTTTCTTGCACTAGAGGATGGAGATAGAACGGAAAGTCTAGTAAGAATGGGCAAGAAGGTCATATCTGTCGATCTGAATCCTTTATCTAGAACGGCGATAGCATCTAATATAACTATTATTGATAATATTGTGCGTGCAATACCAAATATGGTAAAAATTTCAGAGCAATTAGTTAAGAAGGATAAATCCTATTTATTGCAGCTAATTAAGAATTTTGATAACAAAGAAAATATGCACAAATCATTGGTAACGATAAAAAAAGGAATTTAAAATGGGAAAGCAAAAAAAATCAAAAGTTACAATCTCTGAAATTTTGGATAAGAAAAAAAACAAGGAAAAAATAACAATGTTAACATCTTATGATTATTCTATATCTCATATTTGCAATGAGGCTGATTTGGATATAGTTTTGATAGGTGATAGTGCAGCTACTGTGATGTTAGGTTATGATACGACTAGAAAAATACGTATGGAAGAAATGTTGACATTTTGTAAAGGGGTAGCAAATGGGGTTACAAGGCCATTAATAGTTGCTGACATGCCGTTTGGATCTTATCAAACCGGTATGTCTAATTCAGTTAGAAACGCTCTTAAATTCTTGAGATGTGGGTGTGATGGAGTTAAGTTAGAAGGTGGGTGGGAAATTGTTGATCTTATCAAAAATTTGACGGGCCTTGGTATTCCTGTAATGGGACACATTGGATTAAAACCTCAGACTACTCCTTTACATCATGGATATAGCTTGCAGGGGAAAACGGCGGAGGATGCAGTTATGCTGATAAGAGAAGCTAGAGCTCTAGAAGAAGCAGGTGTTTTTAGTATTGTTCTTGAAAAGGTTACCAGTGAAGTCGCTTCAGTTATAACTCGAATTGTCAAAGTACCAATAATCGGGATAGGGTCTGGTCCCCATGTAGATGGACAAGTTTTGGTTATTCATGATATGTTGGGTTTATTCCAAGACATAGAACCTAAATTTGTCAAAAGATACCTAAACATGGCAGATCAAATATTTGATGCAATAAAACAATACGAGAATGAAGTTAAATCCGGCAAGTTCCCGCAAGAAGAACATACATATCATATGACAGAAGAAGAATATGTAAAATTAGAAAAAATGCTAAAAAGGGTTTAGACATGAATACTTCAAATAAGAATTCTCAAAATGAAAAACATGTCTCAAAAGAGATTATAGGCCTGGAGAGCAATGCTTTGACGGGAAAGAAAATTGTGCTATGCATTACTGCCAGTGTAGCTGCATATAAAGCAATAGATCTTAGTAGATTGCTGATGCGCAATGGTGCTGAAGTGTATCCGGTGATGTCAAAATCAACCGAATCTAAGTTACTAACGAAAGAAATATTGGATTGGGCTACTGGAAACAAAACCGTAACAGAACTTACATCAGCATTGGAACACATTGTGCTCGCTAACTATGGCAAGTCAGATCTTATCCTTGTATATCCATGCACAGCCAACACTTTGGGAAAATTTGCAAACGGAATAGAAGATAGCCCTGTGACTACTGTTTTGAGTGTAGGTTTCGGATCAAGAATACCGATTGTAATTGCTCCGGCAATGCATGAGGCTATGTATGAAAATATCATCATAACAGAAAATATCCAAAAATTAAAGTTATTAGGAGTATCAATACTGGAACCATCGATATCAGAAGATAAAGCAAAAGTAATTTCTGCAGATAGTGTCGTACAATTTGTAATTAATAAAATTGGAAATAACAAAGAAAGGATGAAATCAAGAGTGAATGTATTGGTAACAGCAGGCTCAACTATTGAATACATTGACTCCGTTAGATTTTTGACCAATTTAAGTTCCGGAAAAATGGGATTAAATATAGCACAACAATGCTTGGATAAAGGGTTTGCTGTAACTTTTGTTTATGGTCACGGTACCCTGAATATTCCAGATGATCCAAGAATGGATATTATAAGAGTCAAGACTACTGAAGAAATGTTTAAGGCTGTGAGAGAAAGAATTTTGAGAGGAAAACAACATGTTGTTTTTCATGCCGCAGCAGTTGCAGATTTTTCCATATCAAATTCAAGCAAGAAGAGATCTTACAAAATGGATAGTCGAAATGGAACTAAGACTCTTAAACTTGTTCCAACGGCAAAAATTGTCGACAGACTAAAAGAATTTGATAAGAAAATTTTTTTGGTGGCATTTAAAGCTGAGCATGATATTTCAAAGGAATTGTTGATAAAAAAAGCTTTTGACAAACTTAGAGAGTGTAATGGTGATCTAATCGTAGCTAACGATGTTTCAAGAAGAGGATGCGACTTTGGTTCTGATACAAACGATGTCTACATAATAGATAAAGAAAAGAACATAACCCATGTTCCACTTAAATCAAAGAGGGAAATAGCTCGAAATTTAGTAAAGATTGTTTGCAATAAGCTAAATATTGATTAATATTTTTGATCACAATATTAGTAACTCTTTGGTAAATTTGGTCAGAGTTAAATCATTGATGTTGGCACTATCGTTAACCAAAATAGTATCCTCTATTCGAACACCAAACTTCGAATTTATGTAAATGCCTGGTTCAATGGTAACAACCATGCCTCTTGATAATTTCTTTAACTCATTTTGACGTATCCATGGTTGCTCATGAACCCCCAAACCAACTCCATGTCCTGTTGAATGTATAAAATTTTCTCCATATCCTTTATTATATATCATATTGCGGCAAGCTTCATCCACTTTTCGACATTCAGTCCCTTCCTTTACATGTTCGACTCCCTGCTGTTGAGATCTTCTGACAACTTCATACACTTCGGACATTTCAGGGCTTACCTTATTAAGGGCAAATGTACGTGTAGCATCAGAGATATAGCCTTCATATCTCAGAGTTAAATCCACTACAATGAAATCACCATCCGTAAATTCTCTGTTTGATGTTTCGAAATGAGGTAGAGCGCTATTTGATCCACCTGCAACAATGAATGGATTTAGAGTATAAGGATAACAGGCAGAAGTTGCTTCAAGGTTCATTGCTTCATAGAGTAACTTCGACTGCAATTGTTTTTCCGTAAGTCCTTCCTTTATCTCCTCATTACATATTTCGTAAAGCTTGTCTATTATGCGTGATGCGTACTTAATTTTTTGAATTTCATCCTCATCTT
>Ga0081455_10000669_pt1 | contig 44336 bp, 35 predicted proteins | sample TabmetS3T2R1_FD_70207 | JGI IMG/M metagenome (GOLD analysis project Ga0081455, IMG submission 70207) | Tabebuia heterophylla rhizosphere microbial communities from the University of Puerto Rico - S3T2R1 | ecosystem: Host-associated > Plants > Roots > Rhizosphere ...
CGTGCCCATGGCGTCAGTCGGCAATCTCGAGCCGCCGCTGCCGCACGGCAGGAAGCACCATAACGACGAGGATCAGCACGGTCGCGCTGATGAAGGCGAGGCTGATCGGGCGCGTCACGAATACCGTGGCATCGCCGCCCGACATCAGCATCGAGCGGCGCAAGTTCTCCTCCATCATGGGACCAAGCACATATCCGAGCAACAAGGGTGCCAGCGGAAATCCGAGTTTCATGCAGACGAAGCCGAAAATGCCGAACAGTGCGGTCAGATAGATCTCGAAGGACGAGTTGTTCACGCTGTAAATGCCGATGGCAGAGAACCCCATGATGGCGGGAAACAGTAGCCGATATGGGACCTGCAGGAGCTTCACCCAGAGCGCAATCATCGGCAGGTTGAGCACGACCAGCATCAGGTTCCCAATCCACATGCTGGCGATCAAGCCCCAGAACAGGTCGGGCCGCTGGGTCATGACTTCAGGGCCCGGCTGAATGCCTTGTATGGTGAGGGCGCCGAGCATCAGCGCCATCACGCCGCTCGCCGGTAAGCCTAGCGTGAGCATGGGAATGAACTTGCACTGCGCATCGGCGTTGTTGGCCGATTCGGGGGCCGCCACGCCCTCAATCGCGCCGCGTCCGAAGCGCGAGGGATCGGCGGCAAGCTTCTTCTCCAGCATGTATGACGCGAACGAGGCGATCGCCGGGCCAGTGCCGGGAAGCACGCCGAAGAATGCGCCGATCCCGGTGCCGCGCAGGATCGGCCCGATGCAGCGCTTCAGGTCCTCCTTGGAAGGGAATAGATCCGCAACCCTTGCGGCGATCCCGCGCCGCTGCGCCTTGTCGCCGAGATTGGCAATGATCTCTCCGATCGCGAACACACCGACCGCGACCACGACGAATCCGATGCCGTCGGAGAGTTCGGCGAAACCGAAGCTGAAGCGCTGCACGCCGGTATTGACGTCACTGCCGACAAGCCCGAGCAGGAGCCCGGTCACGACCATCGCCAGCGATTTCACCATGTCGCCCTGAGCAAGCACCGCGGCGGCGACAAGGCCCATGAGCATCAGCGAAAAATATTCCGGCGAGCCGAACTTCAGCGCGATCTCGGCGAGCGGCGGACCGAACAGCGCAATCAACAGAGTTCCCACGGTGCCGGCAAAGAAAGAGGCGACGGCAGCAATAGCGAGGGCGGGTCCGGCGCGACCTTGCCGAGCCATCTGGTATCCGTCGATGCAGGTCACCACCGCCGAAGTTTCGCCTGGCAAGTTCACCAGGATGGCGGTGGTGGAGCCGCCGTATTGAGCGCCGTAATAAATGCCTGCCAGCATGATGAGCGCGCCCACCGGAGATACGCCATAGGTGATCGGCATCAGAATCGCGATCGTGCCAAGCGGGCCGATGCCCGGCAGCACGCCGATCAGCGTGCCCACCGTGACGCCGATGAGGCAGTAGAGGAGATTCTGCAGCGAAAGCGCGACGCCGAAACCGAAGATCAGATTGTCGAAGAGATCCATGATGCCTTCACTGGAAGTCTGCGATCAGCGGGTAGGGCAAGCCGAGCCCCCAAACGAAGACCACGACCGATAGCGCAGTTAGCCCCAGCGAAAGCAGCAAAGCCTCCATGAATTTGAATTCGGCGCCGGCGGTCGCCGAGCCGAAGATCAGCACGATCAGCGCCGGCACGAACCCGCCGTGCTCCATGAGCACGCCGAACAGGACGAGCGAGAGCGGCAGGATGATGATGGCGCGCAGTGGGAACGAACCCGCGATTCCTTCGCGGCCGCGCAGCCCGCACGCGAGGATGAAGAGGCCAAACACCGTCAGCAGCCCGCCGAGAATAATCGGGAAATAACCGGGCCCCATGCGCAGCGCAGTGCCGAACGGGTAGTTGCGCGAAATCACAATCGCGGCCGTGCCAATGGCGATGAGCATCGCGCCGGCCCAGACGTCCTTGCTAAGCCCAAGCGTCATTGACGGACCCTGGGCCGGTGGGCCGAATCCCTTAGTTGTCCCGCTGTCGCGCCGGCGCGGCCTCGCCCCTGACTCAATCCGCTACTCCGCCTTGATGCCGCCCTCTTTGACGACCCGCTCCCATTTCTTCATTTCCTTGTCGATGAAGGCCGCGAACTCGGTCGAACTCATCTGGACGACCTGCGCGCCTTCGCTGGCGAAATGCTTCTTCACCTCAGCGGAATCTTGCACGGCCGTGATTTCCTTGTGCAGCTTTTCGATGATAGCGGCCGGCGTACCTGCCGGTGCCACGACGCCCCACCAGTTGACCGCTTCGTAGCCAGGCACGCCGGCCTCGGCGATAGTCGGCACCTCGGGCAGAACCGGGTTGCGCGCCGATCCGCCGGTTCCAAGCGCGCGCAGCTTGCCCGAGCGGATATGCGGCGTGGTCTGCACCAGCGAGCTGAACATTATCTTGGTGTGACCGCCGACGACGTCCACCATCGCGGGGCCGCCGCCCTTGAATGGCACATGCAGGAGATTGACGCCGGCCGTCAGCTTGAACAGCTCGCCGCCAAGATGTTGGAAGCTGCCGATGCCTGCCGAAGCGTATTGCAACTGGCCTGGCTTCTCCTTGGCGGCCGCGAGCAATTCCTGCACCGAATGCACCGGCAGTTCCGGATTGACGACCAGGACATTCGGGCCGGAGGCCAGAATGGCGACCGGGCTGAACGATTTGATCGGATCGTAAGGCAATTTGTGGAGCCACGGGTTGACGGCGTGCGCGAGAGAAATGATCAGCAGCGTGTAGCCGTCACGCGGGGCGTTGGCGGCAACTTCGGTTCCGACGACACCGCCGGCGCCCGCGCCGCGATTGTCGACTACAACCTGCTTGCCAAGCCGCTCGCCCAGATGGGTAGCAATGAGGCGCCCGACCACGTCGTTGCTGCCGCCCGGCGGAAACGGAATGATGAGCCGGACCGGTTTGTTCGGGTAGTCTTGAGCGGCGGCTGCTGCCGTGAGCGCCAGCAACAGGCCGGCGGCCACGAGCAGCGTTCGATGGAATTTCGGCATGTGTCCTCCCGGTAGCGTCGTCGTTCATCATCATAGATGGGGGCGGCTTCATGGCACCCGCATCCACCTCAGAACTTGATCTCCTTGACCTGCCTTGCGCGGGCGGTGCAGGCGCTTAGCAGAAAAGCGAGGTCGGTGCCGGTCGACACGTAGCGGGCGCCCATTTTGACGAACTGGGCCACCAGATCGGGACGGGTGGCGAGCCCGCCGACGCCGCAGTGCTTGCCGCGCTGGCGACAAGCGGCGATGGTCTTGGCATAGGCCTCGCGCACCCGCGGATGGTCGTATTCGCCCGGGATCCCCCAATCCGCCAGCAGGTCGTTGAGACCGACAAGCACCATGTCGACGCCGTCGACCGCCACGATTTCCTCGGCGTGCGCGAGCGCCGCGGCGCTCTCGAACTGCACGACGACCATGGTGGCATCGTTGAGCGCGGCATAGGCCTCCGCCACCGGAAATGCGCGGAAATGAAGGTGGGGTAGCCCGCTTGCGTTCGATCGCTCGCCCAGCGGAGGAAATTTGGCCGCCCGCACGACGGCCTTGGCCTCGTCCGCCGAGCGGATGTGCGGGGCGATCACGCCGAGCGCTCCGCCCGCGAGCACCCGCGAGATGTACTCCGGCGTGTTGGCGGGAACCCGCACCAACGGCGCGATCCCAGCTTCGAGCGCGGCCATGCAGATCTGGCCGCAGGTGTCGATCGAGAAGCTCGAGTGTTCGAGATCGACATAAAGGGTATCGAACCCGGCGGTGCGGGCGATGCGGGCGATCTCGACGTTGCGCACGAGCCGCACCGTCATCGACACCACCACCTCGTCCCGCGCAAGCTTCTCCTTGACGCTGTTGTGCAGGATATCGCCGATCGGCACGGCGGCTCCTCCCTTGCTTCTCTTGGCCTTGAGCCGGCGCTATGCTGCGAAGACCCTGACGGCGGTAAAGCGACGGAAACTATCCATGAATTACACGACCGACTTCAAGTCGATCCGGGCAGAGGTTTCACCCGCGGAGTGGCAGACGCGGGTTGATCTCGCCGCCTGCTACCGCCTGGTCGACAAATACGGGATGAGCGACCTCATCTACAACCACATCACCGCGCGCATCCCCGGCAGCAAGGACCACCTGCTGATCAATCTGTACGGCATGCTGTACAAGGAGATTACGGCCTCGAGCCTCGCTAAAATCGACCTCGAGGGCGAGATCATCTGGAAGCCCGATACCAATTACGGCATCAACAAATCGGGGTACGTCATCCACGGTGCGATCCACAACGCGCGGCCGGACGTCGCCTGCGTATTGCACACACACACGCGAGCCGGCATTGCGGTGTCGGCGATGAAATGCGGGCTCTTGCCGCTGTCACAGACGGCGGTCCGCTTCGTCGGCCATATCGGCTACCATGACTACGAGGGGCCGGCGGTGGAGCTCGACGAGCGCGAGCGCATCGTCGAGGATCTCGGTCCCCACGATGCGCTCGTCATGCGCAACCACGGCCTGCTCACCTGCGGTGCGACCATCCAGCAGGCGTTCAACACCATGTATCAGCTGGAGTTATCGTGCCGCTCGCAGGTCGATGCCATGGCGGCGCGCACCGAACTGGTCATGCCCGGCGAGAACGTGCTCGCGCATACCGCGCACCTCTATCAGCCCGGCACGCGCCGCCCCTACGGCGTGCTGGAGTGGCCGGCGATGCTGCGCCTGCTCGAAGCCGAGGACCGCCATTCCGGCTATCCGCCGTATTGGCATTGAGATCGCGTGTGCGAATTCCGCTTGTGATCCGGATCGGGATGATCGTGCTGCTTAGCATCGCGCCCGCCTTCGCTGGCTCGTCCGGCCGATATGACGATTACAGCCAAGGCGTTTACCTGCCTTACGTCAACGCGCCCGGTCCAGGCGGCAACATCACCGCCGTGCCGCGTCTGCGCATCTCGTTTGGGGAACGTAGCTACGATGCTGTCATGGATACCGGTTCGACCGGCGTGGTCGTCTCCGCGGACAAGATCCCAAACATCGCCAGCCTGCAGTCGCTCGGAGCGGGCGAGCTCACCTATTCCAGTTCCGGCCGAATCATGATCGGGCAATGGGTCGTCACGCCGATGACTATCATGGGCGCTGACGGAACGCGGATCACCACCGCGCCTATTGCGGTCCTCGCCGTCACCCGCATTGCGTGCACGCCGCGCGCGCGGCGGTGCACGCCGAACGAAGCGCCGCGCGGGGTTTCGATGTTGGGCATGGGATTCGGCCGCCGAAGCGATGCGCAAAACGGAGCCCAGAAGAACCCGTTCCTGAACATTGCCAAGCTCAAAGGCGACACCGTCAATGGGGAGCGCATCCGGCGGGGCTATATCGTCACCCGGCGAGGGGTGCATGTCGGGTTGACTACGGCCAATACGCAGGGGGATTTCTCTTATGTGAAGCTTGCTCCCGGGCCGGACGGGCAAGCCTGGGCAGCGACGCCCGCCTGTATCTCGGTCAATGGCGCAAAGCCTGCCGCTTGCGGCAGCTTGCTGATGGATACCGGCGTGACTGCCATGTACCTCACAGTGCCTGATAGTCAGGCTCCGGCTGACATCCGCACCGTCGACGGCGTCGGGCCGACGCTGGTGCCGGGGACGAAGCTCACGATCTCGATCCCCGCTGAAGAGGCGCCGCAGGCGCTCTACAGCTTCGCGGTGGGCGACGGACTCAATCCGCTCGCTCCGAGAAAGCTTAATCTCGTCGAACGCAGCCGGCCGCCATTCGTCAACACCAGCGTGAGTTTCCTCAACGGCTTCGACTATCTCTACGATGCCGATGGCGGCTTCGTCGGCTTGCGTTGGACGGGCCACGCCCCGCCGGCATTCGGCAAAGCCAATTCGCCGTCGAATTGATGGCGCGACGCCACGGCTGCGTCAGTAGCGGTAGTCTTCGATTTTGAGCAGCGGAAACGCGCTCAACACGTGCGGCACGTTCGCCGGCGCCGCCGCGTGCAGATAGGAGCGATCGAGTTCGGCGAAACTGCTGACGCCGAGCAGGCCGAGACAGCGCTGCACTTCGTCCTCCAACAGCTCCAACAGCCGCACCACGCCGGCTTCCCCGCCGGCGGCGAGCGCAAAGCATTGCATGCGGCCGATGCCGACCAAGTGGGCGCCCGCGGCGATCGCCTTGACGATGTCAGTGCCGCGGCAAAACGAACCGTCGATGATGATTTTGGCGCGGCCGGCGACGGCATCCACGACTTCCGGCAGCACATCCATGGCGCCGCGGCCGTGATCGAGCTGGCGGCCGCCATGGTTGGAGACGTAAATCCACTCGACGCCATGATCGACCGCGATCGCGGCGTCGTCGGCGGTGGCGATGCCCTTGATCGCGAGCGGGATGTTGAACTTCGATTTGATGCGTTTGACGGTGCGCCAATCGAGCGCGGCCTGGAAGGCGCGGCCTTGTACCCGCCGGCGTCCGGCGGTCACGAAGCGCTTGGCGATGTCACGCTCGCGCCGGCTGTAATGCGCCGTGTCGACGGTGAGGCAGAACCCGGCATAACCGTGCGCAATCGCCCGCTCGACGTGATCGTCGACCCAGGCCTCATCGCCGCGGACGTAGAGTTGGTAAAGTCGCAGCGCGTCGGGTGCCGCTGCCGCCAGCTGCTCGAGCCCCGGATCGCAGACGGAGCTGAGCATGTGCGCGGCCCCGAACGTACCGACCGCGCGCACGACCGGTTCGGCGCCGGCGGCATGAAAGCTCTCGAGCGAGCCGACCGGCGCGAGCACCACCGGCAGGCGCAGTTTGCGTCCGAACTGAGTGACTGACGTATCGACCTTGCTGACGTCGCGCAGAACCCGTGGCCGAAACGCGATCGCGTCGAGCGCCATGCGGTTGCGCCGCAGCGTGGTCTCCGATTCGACGCCGCCGACGATGTAGTCCCAATCGTTCTGGTTGAGATTCTGCCGCGCCTTGGCAACGATCTCATGCAGGTTGAGCAGGTCGCCCGACGCCGTCGCGGTGTCGTGGATGGACGCTAGCGGTGGACTACGTTCTTGCATGAAAGATCAATCGGGGAGCGGCGAGGCACTCATGATGCCCATCCTCACGATCGGTCGTCAACCAGCCATCGGCTTGTTAGGCTGCGCGGCTGGCAAGGGAGAGACGCAGTGAGGCCTGGTGCGCCAACGCCTGGTTCGTCGACGCCGGTCCGCATCGTGGTGATGGAGGGCGACGGCATCGGGCCGGAGATTACGGCTGCGACCATGGCGGTTGTTCGCACGGCGGACGACCTCTTCAAGCTCGGCCTTTCGTTCGCGCCGGTGTCCATCGGACTTGGCGCCCTGCGCGCGCACGGCACGACCTTGCCGAAGACGGCGGTCGAGGCGGCCGAAGCGGCGGATGGCGTGATCCTCGGACCGGTGTCGCACAACGACTATCCGCCCGTTGCGCAAGGCGGGCTCAACCCATCGGGCGAGTTGCGCAAGCGTCTCGAGCTGTTTGCCAATATCCGTCCGGCGAGGAGCCGCGGTGGCTTAGCGCCGCGTTGCGGCTCCCTCGTCGACCTCGTCATCGCGCGCGAGAACACCGAAGGCTTCTACGCCGACCGCTCCATGTATTTGGGCTCCGGCGAGTTCATGCCGACCGCGGACCTCGCGCTGTCCGTGCGCAAGATCACGCGCGCGGGCTCGACGCGCATCGCGGAGAGCGCTTTCGCGCTCGCCGAGCGGCGGCGCAAGAAGGTGACGGCGGTGCACAAGGCCAACGTGCTGCGCGTCTCGGACGGGCTTTTTCTCGACTGCGTGCGTGCGGTGGCGTCCCGCTTTCCCGGTGTGGAATATGAGGAGCGCGTCATCGATGCGATGGCGGCGCTGCTCGTGCGCGACGCTGGCGCGTTCGACGTGATCGTCACCACCAATATGTTCGGCGACATTCTCTCCGACCTCGCCGCTGAGATCAGCGGCAGCCTGGGGCTTGCCGCTTCGCTCAATGCCGGCGAGGCGCATGCCGTCGCGCAGGCCCAGCACGGCTCGGCGCCCGACATTGCGGGGCAGGATCGTGCCAATCCCGCGTCTCTGATCGGCTCCGCCGCGATGTTGCTTAACTGGCTCGGCGAGCGCCGGCGCGACGACCGATTGATCCGCGCCGCCGCCACCATCGAGGACGCGCTCGATCGCGCGATTGCCAATCCGCAATGGCGCACCCGCGACCTCGGCGGTCCGCTGGGCACAAAAGCATTCGGCGAGCGCGTCGCGGCGCTGCTGGGTGAGGTTGCCAACTCACGCTAGCCCGTCGAGTAAAGCTTTAGGCAGGACGCTTGGCGAGACTCCGCGTCAGCAAGCGCCCCAACCGCTCGCAGAACGTGCGTGCGTCCGCGGGACGCTCGCCGTCGAGCACGCGCGCTTCATCGAATAGCAGGTGCGCGGCGTCCTGCTTGAACGCCGCCTCGTCATCACCCAGCGACGCGAGTGCCACGACGATTTCGTGGTGCGGGTTGATCTCCAGGATCGGCTTCGCGGCCGTGTTAATCCGCCCCGTGCCGGCCAAGAGCTTCTCCAATTGGCGGTCGAGGCCGGTTTCAGGCGCGACCAAACAGACCGCGCTGTCGGTCAATCGGTCCGACGCGCGGACGTCCGACACGGCCTCGCCCAGCGTCTCCTTGACGAAAGCGATGAAATCCGTGACCGCCTGGTCGGTCTCGGATCGGGCTTCATCCTTGGCATCGATGCGCGGGATCAGCGCCAAATCCGCGGCGCCTTGCGTTACCGACTTGAACGGCTTGCCGTCGAACGAAGGACCGGCGGTGACCCAGAACCCGTCGATCGGGTCCGCGAGCAGCAGAACCTCGACGCCGCGTGCGCGGAAGCCTTCCAGGTGCGGCGAGGTTTCCAGGCGAGCGAGGTCGTCACCTGCCAGATAGTAGATCGCGGTCTGATTCTCCTTGAGCGCAGCGACGTAGTCCTTGAGGCTTCGCCATTCACCTGCCGCCGCCGTCGTCTTGAAGCGGCACAGGGAGAGAAGCGTGTCGCGCCGCTCGAAATCGCTATAAAGTCCTTCCTTCAGCACGGCGCCGAAATTGTCCCAGATCTTGGCATAGGTCGCGTGCTCCTTCTCTGCAACCTTCTCGAGTTCGCCGAAGATTCGACTCGTTACGCCTTTCCTGATCGCCGTCAGAATCGGGCTTTCCTGGATCATCTCGCGCGAGAGATTGAGCGGCAGGTCCGCTGAATCGACGAGCCCGCGGACGAAACGCAGATAGCGCGGCAGGATCTCTGCCTCGTCGGTGATGAAGACCCGCTTGACGTAAAGCTTCATGCGGTCCTTGCGGTCGAGGTCGAAGAGATCGAACGGTCGCGAACCCGGAATGAACGCAAGCGCGGTGTATTCCTGCCGGCCCTCGGCGCGGAAATGGAGCGTCAGGTCGGGTTCGTCGAACTGGCCAGCGAGACTGCGGTAGAAGTCGGTGTAATCCGCGGTCGAAATCTCGGATTTCGGCTTGGCCCAAAGCGCCGCGCCGTCGACGAGTTGTGAGGGGGCGTCGCCCGGCTTGTCGACGATGGCGATGGGCACCGGCACGTGCCCCGATTGTGCCCTTACGATCCGCTCGAGCCTGAAGCGTTCGAGGTAAGACTTGGCGTCCTCGGTCAGCTGCACGACGACGCGGGTGCCGCGGCCTGGAGCGCTGTCAACTGCCGCCGGCGATACCGAAAACGTGCCCTTACCGTCGGACGACCATTGCCAGGCTTCCTCGCTGCCGGCGCGGCGGGAGAACACGTCGACACGATCGGCAACCATGAAGGCCGAATAGAAGCCGACGCCGAACTGGCCGATCAAGGTTGCGCCTTCGGCGCCCTGCGCAGCTTCGATACGATCCATGAACGCCTTGGTTCCGGAATGGGCAATGGTTCCGAGTCCCTGCACCATCTCCTCGCGGTGCATCCCGATGCCGTTGTCTTCCACCGTGAGACATTTCTTCTCGGCGTCGATCAGCAGCGTGATGCGCAGGGTCGGGTCGTCGCCCAACAGCTCGGGATGCGCGATGGCTTCGTAGCGAAGCTTTTCGCAGGCGTCGGCTGCGTTCGAAATCAGTTCGCGCAGGAAGACGTCCTTGTCGGAATAGACGGAGTGGACGATCAGGTGCAGCAGTCTGGCAACATCGGCATCGAAAGCGCGGCTTTCCTGGCGGGTCTCGTCGACGACGGTCATGGCAGGCAAATTCCCCTGGGACATCGGACAATGACTACAAGCTCGCACGCTTCACGTGCGAGCGTTTGGGCGAGGCTCTTTCCGAGACTCCCCTTTGGCATCGGATCGGAATTGGTTGAAAGCTGAGCAATTTCAAGACGAACAAATATAGAACTGGCGCGGTGCGCCAGCGTAGACGTAACCCGAAAGGTGGCAACGCGCGCGCTTGCGGAGCGCGCGGGATGCCGCTCGACGCACCTCTGGGCCCGCTGCTCGAATCCTATGATCGGACGCGCGCGTCGGGATAGGCAGTCGCAGCTCGGATGACGGCGGCGGCGGCCAGTTCCTCCCAGGCGCTTTCCGCATCCTCGGCGAACCGGAGCAGCCGAAAATCCTCAGGCGAGATCACCCCCGCGTTGAGGAGCATGTCGAAATTGATCACCTGTGTCCAATAGCTGCGATCGACGCAAACGAGGGGAACCGAGCGGCCCTTGCGCGTCTGCACGAGCGTGAGGACCTCGAACAACTCGGCGAGCGTGCCAAAACCTCCGGGGAAGGCCACTACCCCCGCCGCGCGTATCGCCAGATGTATCTTGCGCATGGCGAAGGAGTGGAATTGGAAGGTCAGCTCGGGCGTCGAATAGGGATTCGGCTGCTGCTCGCGCGGCAGCTCGATATTGAATCCGATGGACGGCGCGCCGACGTCCGATGCGCCGCGGTTCGCCGCCTCCATGATGCCGGGACCGCCGCCCGTCGCAATGACGTTGTCGCGCTGGCCGTCGATCGGAGCAAGCGTGCCGCCGCGCTCGGACGCGATCCTGCCGAAGCGTCGCGATTCGTCATACCAGCGCGCCATGCTGGCGGCAGCACCACGGGCGTCGCCGTTTGCCTCCCGGATGCGGGCGCTGCCCAGGACCACGATGGTCGTACGAATGCCCCACAGCCGCAGCCGCTCGTCGGCCTTGGCGAATTCCAGAAGAAAGCGAACCCCCTGCATGGAATCGCTCAGGATGAAATCCGGGTCCGATGCCGGCAGGCGATAGGCGGGGGAGAGCCTCTGAAGCTCGTTATCGGGCATGACGCGTCCCCGAGGCACAGAACAAGGCCGGCAAGGTAACGGGCGGGTTGAACACCTATGTGACCCCGCTGTGAAAAATCCCGGTGAGTCTAGTTGGACCGACGTGACGATGTATTGATTTGAGTCAAAAGCGCGCTCTGATTGAGCAATGCCGAAGGCCTTCCTATTGGGTAGAGGCGCGCGATAGGCGCCAGAACTTGCCGTTCTTGGGTGACCGTGGTTTTGGGAGCGAGCGCTTTTGTGAGCGATATCGAAGCGCGGGGGGGAGGGCGACGCGCGTTGGGGTCACAGTCTCAGAGCACAGCCCCGGTCGCGTCGTCGATCAGGTGCATGTTGTCGAGGCTGGCGCAAAGCCGCATGCGCGCGCCTTCGCGCGCGCCGGCATTGGGACTCACGCGGCCGCACACGTCGAGCCCGTTGATGCGGAAGAACACCAGCGTTTCCATGCCCAGCGGCTCCGCGACCTCGATATGCGCATCGATCATGCCCAGCGGCGATCCGCCATTGGACTTGTTTTCCGTCAAGTGTTCTGGGCGCAATCCGAAAGTCAGGCCAGCGCCCCCCACGTGCGACCGATAGCGCGCGGCGTGCGCCGGCGGCACCGGCAGCGCGAGCTCCTCGCTCAAGCGCACGCGCAAACCGCGGTCGTCCTCTTCCAGCCGGCAGGGAAGCAAGTTCATCGCCGGGGAGCCGATGAAGCCGGCGACAAAGCGGGTCTTCGGCGCGTGATAAAGCTCGTTGGGAGCTCCGATCTGCTCGATGCGGCCGCGGTTCATTACCACCACGCGGTCGGCGAGCGTCATCGCCTCGACCTGATCATGGGTGACGTAGACGGTCGTCGTGCGCACCTTCTGATGCACGCGCTTGATCTCGGTTCGCATCTGCACGCGCAGCTTGGCGTCGAGATTGGATAAGGGCTCGTCGAACAGAAAGACTTTCGGGTTGCGCACGATCGCGCGCCCCATGGCGACGCGCTGGCGCTGTCCGCCGGAGAGTTGGCGCGGCTTGCGGTCGAGCAGCTCGGTGATGTCGAGGATGCGAGCGGCCTCCTGCACGCGGCGCGCGATCTCGTCCTTTGGGTAGCGCTTGAGCCGCAATCCGAAGGACATGTTCTCGTACACCGTCATGTGCGGGTAGAGCGCGTAGTTCTGAAACACCATCGCCATGTCGCGGTCCTTGGGCGGCACGTCGTTGACCACCTCGCCGTCGACCGCAATTTCCCCGGCGCTGACCTCTTCGAGCCCGGCGATCATCCGCAGCGTGGTCGTCTTGCCGCAGCCCGAAGGCCCGACCAGCACGACGAACTCCTTGTCCGCGATCTCCAGATCGATGCCCCGCACCGCCTCGGTGTCGTCGAAGCGCTTGAACAGCTTGCGGAGCGAGACTTGCGCCATGGCCTCTAGCCCTTGGTGGCGCCGGCGGTCAGCCCGGCAATGTAATAGTCCATGAGAAAGGCATAGATGATGAGCGGCGGGGCGGCGCCGAGCAGCGCGCCCGTCATGATCTGGCCCCAGTTGAACACATCGCCCTTGATCAGCGAGGTGACGATGCCGACCGGCAGCACCAACTGGTCGGCCGAGGTGGTGAAGGCGAGGGGATAGAGAAACTGTGCCCAGGACACGGTGAAGGCGAAGATGGTCGCTGCGATGAGACCGGGCAGCGCGACCGGTATGAAGACGCGGGTGAGAATCTGCCGATAGTTGGCGCCGTCCATCAGCGCCGCTTCGTCGAGCTCCTTGGGGATCGAGGCGAAGTATCCGATCATGATCCAGGTGCAGAACGGCACGGTCAGCGTCGGATAGAGGAGCAGCAGCACCCACCAGCGATTGATCAGCTGGATGCCGGTGTACTCGTTGACCAGCGCAAACATCTTGAACAGAGGGATGAACAGCAGCGTTTCCGGGATCAGATAGGTGAGAAACACTCCGGTCGCGAGCGTGGCGGAGCCCCAAAACCGCATCCGCGAGAGCGCGAACGCCGCGGGCACACTAATCAGCATGGTGATCACCACGACGATGACCGAGACCAGCGCCGAGTTGCGGAAGAAGGCCAAATAGGTGGGCGAGGTCAAAAGCTCGATGTAATTTCCGAGAGTCGGATTGTGGACCCACCATGGATCGGTTGCCGCGGAGATCTCCTGGCTGGTCTTGAGCGAGGTGATCAGCATGTAGACCGGCGGCATCAGGAAGAAGATCGCGAACACGGTGAGGAAAAAATACGACCAGCGCAGCGCCCAGCGGCGGTCGCGGCTGATGCTGCCGTATCGGGATCGGCGAGCGGTGGCGGCGTCAGTGGCAAGCGATGCGACAGTCATGACATTTCGCTCGCGCGGCGATGGATGTCGCGCAGGATGAAGATCGCGGCGACGGTCAGGATCGGCACCATGAACAGCGACACGCTGGCGCCCAATGGGAGATCACCCCCCTCGATGCCGACGCGGAAGGCCCAGGTCGCAAAAACATGGGTACGATCGACGGGGCCGCCGGCGGTGAGGATGCGCACGATATCGAAATTGGCGAACGTCACGATCAGCGAAAATAGCGCGGTGATGGCCATGATGTTGCGCATCATCGGCAGCGTCACGTACCACATGCGCTGCCACCAATTGGCGCCGTCGATGGCGGCCGCTTCATAGAGTTGCTCGGGCACCGATTTGAGCGCGGCGAGATACATGATCATGAAGAACGGCGCGCCGATCCAAACATTGACCAGGATCACGGAGAAGCGCGCCCAGTTGGCGTCCCCGGTCCACGGCACTGCCGCGATGCTGAGCCTGTCGAGAATCCAGTTGAACGCGCTGTAGGAGGGGTCGAACAGCCACAGCCAGGCGAGACAGCTCATCGCCGGAGGGATCACCCAGGGCACCAGCAACATGCCGCGCCATTTGCGCTGGCCCTTGCTCGGGATGTTGTGCACGAAATGCGCGACGATGAATCCGATCAGCGCTTTGAAGATCACGGCGGTGATGGCGAAGATGCAGGATTGCTGCACCACCATCCAGAACGTCTCGCGCTTGAACAAAAACAGAAAGTTGCCGAAGCCGACGAACCGCTCCATCGACTTGTTCAAGGTCGCGAGATGGAGCGAATAGAGCGCGGGATAGAGCACCAGCAGCGCCACCAGCAGAATGAGCGGCAGCGTCATCAGGAAGGCGATGGTCGACTTGCGCCGCAAAGCCCTGCGCAACGCTGAGCGCCGGCTGGCGCCGCGAGCGATCGAAGGCGTTTGCAGCGCCGCGTCGACCATCCGGTTGGTCTCCTTCCGCCACTAGCCCGGATGGAGCCCGGCTCAGGTGCGCATGAATCCTTCGATCTCGGATTCCGCCCAGGCGAGCGTCTTCTCCATCGGCTCGCCCTGCAGGTGGCGCACGGTCATCTTCGTCATCAGCCCTTGGGTATAGATCTGCACCGCAATCTTCGGCGGCGCCGGAGAAGCGGCCATCGACAGGATCTGGTGATTGTGCGAGTTCGGGTAGTGGTACAGCGTGCCCTTCGGTGGCGCTTCGTCGGCCCAGGTCTTGAAGTCGGTGAAACTTGCAAACGATGGGAGATCATAACCGCCGCTCGCCGCCACCATCTTCTCGGCTGAGGAGCGCTGCGACAGGTGCACGAGCAGGCTTTTGGCCGCCGACTTGTTCTTGCTGAAATTCCAGATGCCCCAGAAGTACGGCAGGAACGGCGCATAGCGTCCCTTCGGTCCGGCCGGCATGCCGTGCGTCCAGCATTGTTCGGCCACTTGCGGAGCGTCCCGCTTGGCGACCGCCCACGCGCTCGGCGGATTCATGATCAGCGCGCCGCGCCCCGAGACGAGCCATTTGTTGTTCGAACTGTCGTCCCATGCCGGAGCATCCGGCGGGAAGAAGCGCGCGAGCCTGACGTAATAATCGAGCGCCTGACGCACCACATCGGATTTGACAGTGACATCGCCCTTGGCGTCCACCAGCGCGGCGCCGAAGGATTGGAAGATTGCACCGGCCGTGTCGACCGAATCGGAGGTCGTGCCGAGCCCGATGCCGAAGGCAAAGCCGGCCTTATGGCATGCCTCGGCGGCTTTGAGCAGCGCGTCGAGCGTCCAGCTGTCGGCTTTCGGCGGCGCTCCGGCCGGATAGAGCGACTGAACGTCGATACCGGCGTGCTGCTTCATCAGGTCGATGCGTGAGCACGGGCCCTTGATCTGGCTGCCGACCGTCGAGGGCACGGCGAGCCAACGGCCACCGGGTTTAGCGAGATACTCGACGATCGGAGTGACGGCGCCGTTCTGCTTGATCAGCTGCGCCATGATGTCGTCGACCGGCTCGAGGCTGCGGGCGTGGTCGGCCGGTTGCCAGCTCGGAAACGAGAGGATGTCGTGGCCCGATCCCGCCTGCGCCTCGGCGGTGATGGTGATCAGCAGCTTGTTGCCTTGCGAGGGAATGTAGTCGATCTGGACTTCGACCTTCTCTTTTTCGGCCCATTCCTTGACCAGCGCCGTTGTCGCGTTGTTGGCGCCGGGCACCCAATGATCCCAGAAGCCCATGGACAGCTTGCCCGCGGCGTAGACGCCGCGCACGTGGGGCATCGCAATCACGGCGGTCGAAGCAGCGGTGGTCGCGAGAAAACGCCGGCGCGAAAGTTTGCTCTTGCGCATGATGCACTCCTCCCGTGGGGTCCCGCTCGGGCGTCGCCGCATTCTGCCGCCGCCCGCGATTGCCGCGGGCGGCCCGTTTGGCTTCACGCCTAAGTTGAGAGGAAGCTTAGATCAAATTCGCCGCGCTTGTCAGGGGACATTTGCGCGAACTGCCGGTCAGGCCACCGCGGCCTCTGGTGCGACGCTCGCAAGCGGAACCGATCGGCGGTCGAGCCGCAGCGTGAGGCAGAAGGCGGAGCCGCCGCTGCGCAGAAAGGAGGATAGCGGCGTCGTCATGACATCGTAACCACGCGCTGCAAGTTCCGCGCGCAGATGCTGCCCGCAACCGGACATGATCAGCGTGTTGCCGAGCGCGACGGCATTGGCGGCAAGGCGGCAGCCGTCCTCGATGGCGATCTCGATGCGCTCCTCCGCCGCCACCCGCTCATGGATCGCCGCCCTTCCGGCCGCGGTGAAGGCGCGCGGCAGATACAGGACTTCGCCGCCGGGGAGCGGCGCAAGCGCGGTGTCCATGTGATAGAAGCGCGGGTCCGCGAGTTCGAGCGCGACCACGTCCTGCCCGAACATCTCCTCGACCGCATGCGCCGCGCTCGCATCCGAGCGAGGACCATAGCCCATCCAGAACAAGTTGCGCCCCGCGTCCCAAACGCAGTCGCCGGCGCCCTCGAGCACGAGGTCCTTGGGGAGCTTGCGCACGGAATCGATCAGCCCGCGCGCTTGCAGCGCGCGGAACGCCGCTTCGAAATGCTCTTCCTCCCGCTGCCGCTCCGGATGTAGGAAGCGCGCTAGCAGCGCCTTGCCGTCGAGCACTACCGCCGCATTCGCGGTGAAGACCAGATCGGGCAGGCCAGGGACGGGCGGGACCAGCTCGACCGCTGCGCCGAGCTTGAGCAGTTTGCCATAAAGCGCCTGCCATTCCCGCTCGGCCGCGGCGTGCGCGTCGGCATCGCGGGCCCAGCGCTTCGGGTCCATCCACGGATTGATGGTGTAGTTGACCGCGAAGTGCTCTGGCCGGCACATCAGAAACCGCGCGGTCGAGCCGTTAAGTCGCGTCATTTGCGTCTCCCCCTCTTTCCCCGGCCCATTCACGCCGCCCGCGCGCGCCGGCGCGGGCCGGCGAGCTCGTGCAGAACGTCCTCGAAGCGGTCGAGTGCCCAGTCGAGATCGTCACGCGCAATGACAAGCGGGGGCGCGAGCCGCACGACGGTGTGGTGCGTCTCCTTCGACAGGACGCCTTTGCCCAGCAGGCGCTCGCAGACCTCGCGCGCACTCGCGATGTTCGGATCGATCTCGGCACCGGCCCACAACCCGCGGCCGCGCACGGCCGCAAGCGCCGGGCTCTCGATCGCGCGCAGCCGCTCGAGCATGTGGGCGCCGAGCACGCGGCTCTTCTCCACCAACTCCTCGTCGCTGATCACGTGCAACGCCTCGAGGCCCACCGCCGCCGCAAGCGGGTTACCGCCGAAGGTCGAGCCGTGGGAGCCGGGCGTGAATACGTCCATGACCTCGCGGCGCGCGACGAAGGCGGACACCGGGAGCACGCCGCCGCCCAGCGCCTTGCCCAGGATCACGCCGTCCGGACGGATGTTTTCGTGCTGGAACGCGAACCAAGCGCCGGTGCGGCCGAGGCCGGACTGCACCTCGTCGAGAATGAGCAGCACGCGGTGCGCATCGCAGATGCGGCGCAGGCCGGCGATGAAGCCCGCCGGCGGCACGATCACGCCGGCCTCGCCTTGGATCGGCTCGATCAGCACGGCAGCGGTCTGCGGAGTGATGGCGCGCTCGACTGCGGCGAGATCGCCGAATGGCACCGGACCGAAGCCGGGCGTGAACGGTCCGAAGCCGTCGCGATATTCGGGCTCGGTCGAAAACGAGATGGCGGTCGTGGTGCGCCCGTGGAAATTGCCGGCGGCGACGACGATTTCCGCGCGGCCGGGCTCGATGCCCTTGACGCGATACCCCCAGCGGCGCGCCGCTTTGATCGCGGTCTCGACCGCTTCCGCGCCGGTATTCATCGGCAGCGCGGCGTCGAGGCTCGTGAGCCTGCACAGCTCGGCGAAGAACGGGCCAAGCCGGTCGCTATAATAGGCGCGCGAGGGGACGGCGAAGCGCTTCGCCTGCGCCGTCAGCGCGGCGAGGATGCGCGGATGAGCGTGGCCGTGACTCGCCGCCGAATAGGCGCTCATCATGTCGACGTAGCGCCGTCCGGCGGTATCCCACAGATGCGCGCCTTGACCGCGCGTCAGCACGACGGGAAGTGGCGCGTAGTTATGCGCGCTGTATCGAGTCTCGAGATCGATCGCGTTCATGGCACGACTCCGCATCGCCGCGGGCGAATCGCCGCTCGCATTGCGGATTGCATTTATGTCGCGGCTGCGGCCCCTGTGGCGGAAGTCAGGCGACCCCGCCGCCGATTCGGCGGTCAGCGCGGCTCGGCGCGGCGGAAACGGCGGCGGCTCAGCGCTTCACCAGTTCCTGTCCGAGGAGCGACGCGGGATAGCCGCTAAAGCGGCGGACCGGACGCAACGCCACGTGGCTGACGATGCGCGCGACGCCGAGATTTTCATCGTCGATCAGCGCCGTGGTGAGCTCCTCGTAGGCGGCGAGATCGGGGCAAACGAACCGCGCCACGTAATCGACGGTGCCGCTGACCTCCCAGCACTCGACGACCTCGTCGATCCCCGCGAGCCGCTTCTCGAAGCGCCCGCGATTGGCTTGGCGCTCCAGAACGATTTCGGCGAACACATTGACGGGGCGCGACAGGCGGCCGAGCTCGATCACGGCCTGGTATCCGGCGATGACGCCGGCAGCCTCAAGGCGGCGCACCCGCTCGAGCGAAGCACGCGGCGAGAGCCCGACTGCTTGCGCCAGTTTCTGGATGGTCGAGCGGCCGTCGCGCTGCAGCGCCGCCAGAATCTTGACGTCAATGCGATCCAAAGCCGGCGGGCGCTTGGCGGCCATTCGATGTCTTGTCTCTAGATGTGTCGTGGGTTCGAGGAACCAATCCGGGTGGCCGAACTGCTCCGCGCTCACTCGAGCGCTTCGTCTTCGACCGGCACGGTATAATTGAGCGCGAGCCGGCCGCCATCGGCGTAGATGGTTTCCCCGGTCATATAGCTTGCCTCCGGTGAAGCGAGGAAGACGGCGATGGAGGCGATCTCGTCGGGTTCGCCGATCCTACCGAGCGGCGTGCGCGCCAATATTCGGCGCTTGGCCTCCTTGTCGGTCGCCACCGCCTTGAGGATGTCGGTCATGATCGAGCCCGGACCGATGGCGTTGACGCGGATGCCATAGGGCGCCAGCGACAGCGCCATCACCTTGGTCAGCTGATCGATGCCGCCCTTCGACACGCAATAAGGCGTGTGATTGGCGATCGCGACGACCGCGTTGATCGAGCTGATGTTGATGATGCTGCCCGGCGGCTTGCCGGCCCTGACCTGCGCCACCATCCGCCGCGCGGCGGCTTGGCCGACGAGAAAGGCGCCCTTGAGATTGACCCGCAGCACGCGGTCGAAATCGGCTTCCGCGAGCTCGAGGAAATCGGCACCATGGATGATGCCGGCGTTGTTGACGAGAATGTCGAGATCGCCGAACGCGTGGCACGTCTCTGCGACGACGTCCTCCGCGCTCTTTGCGTCGCCGACGTCGGTGGCGAGGAACCGGGCGCTGCCGAGCGCGCGAGCGGCGGCTTCGCCCGCGGCAGCATCGATATCGGCCAGGGTGACGCGCGCCCCCTCCGCGACGTAGCGCCGGGCGATCGCCAGCCCGATGCCGCGCGCGGCGCCGGTGACGATCGCGACCTTGTCCTTCAATCGCATGCTGCGCTCCGGATCGCGCGGGAGGTTAGCACACGAACTGGGACGGTCGTCCCCGCGTTCGCGGGGACGACGACGGAGAGATCAGCGACGTCCGAACAGGCGGTCGAGAAACCAACCGTCGATGCTGCGGTCGATCGGCTGAGGTCTGAGCCCTTGCCCGCCAGATTGGTCCTCGCTAGGCGGCGACCCCGGGATGGCGTTCGGCGCTGCCGAGGCGAACGACGTCGCGGCTGCCAATCCCGGCAAAGCTGCGACCGCTACGCCCTGATGGGCCGCTCGCATGAAACGTGACCAGATGTCCAGCGGCAAGCTGCCCCCGGTCGCCTTCTTGGTCGGCGAGGAATCGTCGTTGCCGATCCACACTCCCGCGACGAGGTGGCCGGTATAGCCGATGAACCAGGCGTCGCGGAAATCCTGGCTCGTGCCCGTCTTGCCGGCGGCCGGCCAGCTCGGAAGCTGCGCTTTCTGCGCGGTGCCGGAGATGAGAGTCTCGCGCATCATTGCATTCATCATGCCCACATAGCGCGGCTCCACGATGCGTCCGAGAGGCTGTGGCTTGCGCGCGAACAAGATCTTGCCGGCATGGGTGCGCACGCGTTCCACCACGTGCGGTACAATCGCGCTTCCGCCATTGGCGAACGGCGCGTAGGCGCAGGTGAGTTCGATCAGCGACACTTCGGAGGTGCCGAGCGCGAGCGAGGGGTTGGGGTCGAGCTTTGAGGCAATGCCGAGCCGATACGCGGTCCTGGCCACCGCGCTTGGCCCGACTTCCAGCGTGAGCCGCACCGATACGGTATTGAGCGAGAGCGCGAGCGCCTGCGACAGCGTCACGGGCCCGTGGTAGTCGCGGCTGTAGTTCTCGGGCTTCCAACCCTTTAGCGCTATTGGCTTGTCCTCGCGCACGCTGTCGGAGGTCAAGCCGCGCTCGAGCGCAGTCAGATAGACGAAGGGCTTGAACGCAGAGCCGGGCTGCCGCTTGGCGACGGCCGCGCGGTTGAATTGGCTTTCAGCGTAATTCTTGCCGCCGACCATCGCGCGCACCGCGCCATCGGGCGTGATCGCGACAAGGGCGCCCTGCGCCACGTCGAACTTTTGTCCTTTGAGGGTGAGCTCGTCGGTGAGCGCCTTTTCGGCGGCCGCCTGCAGGATGGGATCGATCGAGGTCTCCACCACGAGGTCCTGCTCGACGCGGCCGACCAGATCGTCGAGCACATCCATGATCCAATCGGCCACATAATTGACGGATCCAGTGCCGGCGGATTTAACCGCACGTGCAGGCTGCGCGGTCGCGGCCTTTGCCATGGTCTCGGTCACGAAGCCGAGCTCGGTCATGGCCGCTAGCACCGCCTGCGCGCGGCGTTCGGCGCCGTTGGGATTGCGGCTCGGCGCGAGCCGTGAGGGAGATTTCACCAGCCCCGCGAGCATCGCCGCCTCAGCGATCTTCACCTCCCGGGCGGGTTTGCCAAAATAGCGCTGCGCCGCGGCCTCAACCCCATAGGCCCCGGAGCCGAAATACACGCGATTGAGATAGAGCTCGAGAATTTCGGTCTTGCTGAACTTGCGCTCGAGCCAGAGCGCAAGGACGAGCTCCTGCATCTTGCGCCAAAGCGTGCGCTCCTGGGTGAGAAACAAATTCTTGGCGAGTTGCTGAGTAATGGTCGAGCCGCCCTGCGATACGCCGCGGCGAAGCACGTTGGCGGTAGCGGCGCGAAAGAGCCCGATGGGATCGACTCCGGAATGGTTGAAGAACCGGCGGTCCTCGATGGCTACAAACGCCCTCGGCAAGTAGGCGGGAAGGTCCTTGATCGAGATATCCATGCCGCTCATCTCGCCGCGCATGATCAGCGGCCGCCCGTCGGTGCCGACGATTTCGATCGTCGGCGGGCGCTTGGGAACTTCCAGCGATTGAATCGGCGGCAGCGTCGAGACGACGAAGGCAATGGTGCCCACCACCGCGATAATGCCCCATAGCCCGAGCACCAGCGACCAGTAGATGAGCCGCCGCAGGAGCGAGCCGCCGCGCTTGCGCTTGCGGCCTCTATCCGTCGCTTGCGCCGCCGGGCCGGCATCGAGCGCACGCGCGCGGCGTGCCTTGCTCCGTCGCAGCGCCATTCTGGCCTCCCCGCGGTCCGACCAGCGGCAGGCTAAATGGGGTCCTTTAAGAGGCGGTTACCGCGGCCCATGCGTGCAGGGCAGTGCGCGCATGAGCCGGGGAGCAATTTAGCCCGCTACTGCGGCGCTCTTGGCGGGCTTCGCCGCCGCAGCGGACGCGGGCGTCAACAAAGCAATAAGGGCGCGCTTGATGGTCGCATGCCGTGTCGGCGAAGTGATCTTCGCGCCGAACAGATCGGTGACGTAGAACACGTCCACCACGCGCTCGCCGAATGTCGCGACATGGGCGGAGGCGATGTTGAGGTTGAGCTTCGACAACGTCGCGGTCAGCTCGAACAAGAGGCCGAGGCGATCGAGCCCAGTGACCTCGACCATGGTGTAGCGGCCCGACCATCCGTTGTTGACGGTCACCTCGGGCGGCACCGCGAACGCCTTGAGGCGTGCCTTCGCGGTTTCCCGCTTGGCGACCACCTCCGGGAGCTTGAGGTCACCGCGCAACGCCTTTTCAATCGAGTCGGTGATGCGCGCAGCGCGGCGCGCTTCATCGGTGTCAAGCTCGAACTCGCGCGACACCGAAATGGTGTCAAGCGCGCGCCCGTCGGTGGTGGTAAAGATTTGCGCATCCACGATGTTGGCACCGGCGACCGCGCACGCGCCGGCGATGATCGACAGCAGCCAGGGATGGTCTGGCGCCAGCACTGTCAGCTCGGTCACCCCGCGCGCGGCCGGGAACGCAACCGAGGTCGCGAGCGACCGTCCCTCCTGCGCGGCCGAGCGCAAAAATCGCGCATGCGCGATTTTGTGCGGCAGGTCGACCTTGAGCCAATAGGCCGGATAATGCAGCGCGAGGTAGGCGTCGAGCTCGGCCGCCGTCCAGTCGCCAAGCTCGGCGCGAAACTCGGCCTGCGCCATGGCCACCCGTTGCGCGCGGTTGACCTCGGAAAATCCGCCGGTGAGCACCGGTTCGGTTTCGTAGTAGAGCGTGCGAATGAGCTGCGCCTTCCAGCCGTTCCACACGCCCGGACCGACCGCCTTGATGTCGGCGACGGTAAGGATGGCGAGCAGCTTGAGCCGCTCGACTGATTGCATCACGGCGCTGAAGTTCTCGATGGTCATGCGGTCGGAAAGATCGCGCGATTGGGCGACCGACGACATCAGCAGATGCACTTCGACGAGCCATGCGACGGTTTCCGTCTCCGCCGGCGAGAAGCCGAGCCGTGGGCAGAAGGTGCGCGCGATCCGCGCCCCGACGATGGAATGATCCTCGACGCGGCCCTTCGCGATGTCGTGCAGGAAGAGCGCAACGTAGAGGAGGTCGCGGTGCCGCGGCTGAATGGTCCGCATCAGCTCGGTGGCGAATTTAGCGTCGTCGGCTCGCCCGGCCTCGATATCGGAAAGCGCGCCGATGCAGCGCAGGAGATGCTCGTCCACGGTGTAGTGGTGGTACAGGTTGAACTGCATCATCGCCACGATACGGCCGAAGGCCGGCACGAATTGGCCGAGGACGCCCGCCTCATTCATCCGCCGCAGCACGGTCTCGGCGTCGTTTTTCGAGGTGAGGATCTCGAGAAAGAGCCGGTTCGCCTCTTCGTTCTCGCGCAATCCTTGATCGATTAGCCTGAGCGAGCGCGTGGCGACGTGCATGGCGTCGGGATGGAACGCCAGATTGTATTTCTGTGCGAGGTGGAAGATGCGGATGAGATTGACCGGGTCGCGTTTGAACACGTTCTCGTCGACGACATTGATGCGGTTGTAGTCGACGACGAAATCCTCGCTCTCGCTCAGCGCGTGCCTGGCGCGCGGCCGAAATCTCGCCATCATGCGGCTGAGCACCGGCATGGCTTTGGCTTGACTGTTCTCGAGCTTGGCGCAGAGGATGGCGGTGAGATCGCCGACGTCTTTGGCGATCAGGAAGTAGTGCTTCATGAAACGCTCGACCTCGCGCAGGCCGGGATGCTCGGTGTAGCCGAGCCGTACCGCGATCTCGCGCTGGATGTCGAAGGACAGCCGCTCCTCCGCGCGCCCGGTCAGGAAGTGCATGTGACAGCGCACGGCCCAGAGGAAATCGCCGCAGCGGCGAAAGCGGCGGTATTCGCGGGGGTCATAGACGCCGAGCGCGATAAGCTCCTCGCGTTCGCGCACGCGATAGACGTATTTGGCGATCCAGTAGAGTGTGTGCAGGTCGCGCAGCCCGCCCTTGCCGTCCTTGACGTTGGGCTCGACCAGATAGCGGGACTGCCCCGCCCGCCGGTGCCGCTCCTCCCGTTCCGCAAGCTTGGCGGCGACGAATTCCGTCGCCGTACCCTGTACGACCTCCTTGTCGAAGCGCGCGACCAGCTCGTCGTAAAGCTTGCGCTCGCCGAAGAGATAGCGCGCCTCGAGCAGCGCGGTGCGGATGGTCATGTCGTCCCTGGCGGCGCGGATGCACTCGTTGACCGAGCGGGTGGCGTGGCCGACTTTGAGCCCCATGTCCCAGAGGCAATAGAGGATCGTCTCGGCGACGGATTCGCCCCAGGCGGTCTGCTTGTAGGGAAGCAGGAACAACAGATCGATGTCGGAGCCGGCGGCAAGCACGCCGCGGCCGTAGCCGCCGGTGGCGACGATTGCCATGCGCTCGGCTTCGGACGGGTTCTGCGCCGGGTAGAGGTGCTTGATCGCGAACTCGAACAGCACGCGGATGATCTCGTCCTGCATGGCGCAGAGCCGCTCGGCGCAACGCCGCCCGTGCCGGTCGGCAATGAGCAAGCGCTCGATGGCGGCGCGCCCGCGGCCAAGCGCTCCGCGCAGCTGCCGGGAGACCGCCAATCTCAGTTCGCGCTCGTTACCGGCGTGGACTTCGCTGAGGCGTTCGAGTTCCGCCGCGATGCTAACGGCATCGAAAATCTCAGCTGCGGGCGAAGACTCGGCCAAGGTCAGCATGGGTTCATCGGGATAGCGAAGCGCACGTTATATGTCACCGGCAAAGCAACCCCACGGCACATGTGCCGTTCTGGGTCAAAGCCGAGCGGTGAAAACAATTCCTATCTATGCGCCAAAAATTAGATAAATAATTCTCGTTGACGGGTCCAATCCCTGTACCTAAGAAATAAATATAGCGCCGATTTGAGCAAGCAGCTTGCGGGCGCTTTACAAATGCAGCTAAAGCGCGGGGCCCGCCCCTCGCCAGGCTGACGGCGGGCAAAAAGCTCCCGCCTTGATCAAACCGGCCTCTTTCGCGCCAGCGCGGTCGAGGTCCAACGCATGGAGCTCGACATGACCCGTTTTTCTCGCCGTTTGCTCTTCGGCGCTGCACTCGCGTTTGCGCTGATTCCCGCTGCGCGGCTCTCCGCTGCCGGCGATCCCAAAGAGATCTACGTCGACTGGGCGACCTATAACCCGGTCTCGATGCTGCTCAAGGACAAGGGCTTTCTCGAGAAGGAATTCGCCAAGGACGGCATCAAGGTGGTTTGGGTACAGACCAACAGCTCGTCTAATGCGTTGCAATTCCTCAACGCCGGGTCGATCAATTTCGGTTCGACCGCCGGCTCCGCCGCGCTCGTCGCCAGGATCAACGGCAATCCGATCAAATCGGTCTACGTCTACTCGCGGCCGGAATGGACCGCGCTGGTCACCGCCAAGGACAGCGGCATCAACAAGGTTGCGGATCTCAAGGGTAAGAAAGTCGCGATGGTGCGCGGCACCGATCCGCACATCTTCGCGGTGCGTGCGCTGCTCGCCGCCGGGCTCTCCGATAAGGACATTGCGCCGGTGCTCGTGCAGCAGCACGCTGACGGCGGGAACCTGCTGATCCGTGGCGACGTCGACGCCTGGGCCGGACTCGATCCGATGATGGCGCAGCACGAGATCAAGGACGGTGCCCGGCTGTTCTATCGTAATCGCGACGCCAATACCTGGGGCATCCTCAATGTGCGCGAGGAGTTTGCCAAGGACCATCCCGACGTTGTGCGGCGCGTGATTTCAGCCTACGAGGAGGCGCGCAAATATTCGCTCGCCCACTACGACGAGCTCAAGAAGACCTTCATCGCCGTCACCAAGCTGCCCGAGGACATCGTTGACAAGCAGCTCAAGGAGCGCACCGAGCTCACCCACAACAAGGTCGGTCCGGCGCAACGGGAATCGATCCTCGAAGCCGGTCTCGCCTTGCAGAAGGCAGGCGTGATCGGTGCCCGCGTCGATGTGAAGAAGTCCGTCGACGAGCTCATCGACGATCGCTACGTGACGGCTGCGAACTGACGGTGTGCCCTAGACCATGTTCCGATCATACCGAATCACACCTGGCATGACTGCCGGGCTCGGGCCGGCCATCCACGTCTTCATTCGAGGACACCAGAGACGTGGATGCCCGCGACAAGCGCGGGCATGACGGACGAAAGAATGAGTCAATCTGATCGGAATATGCTCTAGCGCCCGTCGCGCGAGACGGTTGGCGATATTGCATTGGAAGGCTCTGCCGTGTCTTTTGTCTTCATGACCGCGAGCGTCGAACAGGCCGAGGCACCGCGGGCCGCCGCGAAAGCAGGAGCCGCGCGCCTGCTGCGCCCAGCGCTCGGCTTGTTGCTGCCGGTCGGGCTGGCGGTGTTCTGGGAAATCGCGGTGCGGATGGGGCTATCCAACGGCCGCCTCGTGCCGCCGCCGTCGGTGATCTGGAACACGTTTGCCGATCTCGCCGCGAGCGGGGAGTTGCAGGAGCACGCCTTCGCAACGATCTGGCGCGTCGCCTGGGGATTCGTGTTCGGCGTGCTCGCCGGTACCATTCTCGGCGCAATCGCTGGCTACGCGGCGCTGATCTATCGTCTCCTCGATCCGACGTTGCAAGGCTTGCGCGCGGTGCCGTCGATCGCGTGGGTGCCGCTGTTCATTCTGTGGTTCGGCATTTTCGAGGCTTCGAAGATCATTTTGATCGCGGTTGGCGTCTTCTTCCCGGTCTATCTTGGTGTAATGGGGGCGGTGATGTCGGTCGATCGCAAGATCGTCGAGGTCGGCCGCGTCTTTCGCTTGTCGGGGCTTGCCATGGTACGGCGCATCCTCTTGCCAGCGGTGATGCCGGCCTATGTCATTGCGCTGCGCGCGGGCCTCGGACTCGGCTGGATGTTCGTGCTGGCGGCCGAATTCTTGGGTGCCTCGACCGGGCTCGGTTTCTTGCTCATCGACGGCCAGCAACTCGGCAAACCGGCCCAGATCGTCGCCGCCATCGTTGCCTTCGCCATCCTGGGTAAAGCGAGCGATTGGCTCATCGTGGCGGTATCGTCCCCGTTTCTGCGTTGGGAAGACCGTTTCGCACGCACCTGAGGGACGCCCGATGCTCGTTCTCGACCGCGTCGGCAAGACCTATCCGAATGGGGTGCGCGCGCTCGACGGCATTTCGCTCACCGTCGCGCCTGGCGAAATTCTCGTCACCATCGGCGGCTCCGGTTGCGGCAAGTCGACCATGTTGCGCACGATCTCGGGCCTCGATCCGCCCACGCAAGGCAGGGTCGTCCTCGACGGGACGATGATCAGCGCGCCGCACGAGAAGATCGGCATGATCTTCCAGGAGCCTCGCCTGCTGCCCTGGTTGCGCGTCGCCGACAACGTGGGCTTTGGCTTGGAGCAATATCCAAAAGCGGAGCGGCGGATGCGCGTGGCCGGAGCGCTCGACCGCGTCGGGCTGACCGAGAAGGCGCGGGTGTGGCCGCGCGAACTCTCCGGCGGGCAAGCCCAGCGCGTCGCCATTGCACGCGCATTGGTGCCGCGGCCGGAAGTTCTTCTGCTCGATGAGCCGTTCTCCGCGCTCGATGCCTTCACCCGCGCCGATCTGCAGGACCACCTTCTCGATCTGTGGGCCGATCTCAAGCCGACGCTGGTCATGGTGACGCATGATGTCGACGAGGCGATCGTGCTCGCCGATCGTATCATGGTGATGTGGGCGCATCCCGGCCGGGTCTACGAGGAAATCGAATGCAATCTGCCGCGCCCGCGCGACCGCCAGTCGGCCGCCTTCGATTTCGTCAAGCGGCGCGTGCTGGCGGCGCTCGACCGCTCGCTCGATCGTGCGGTCACGGTGGCGGACGACGGTGAGACCCGCGCCGCGGCGGGCGGCGGGCTGTGGTGGTGACGACGACGCATACCGGAGAAGATCGGGGCTTGCGTTTTTCCCTCGTCTGTCGTCTGTCCGCTGCCATTAGAAATGGAGATGGTTCCATGGATGCCACTGCGCTGCGCGCCATGCAGGCGCCGCTCAAGGAGCGCTACAAGGGCGACCCGAAGTCGGCCTTCATCACCTTGAAGGCCAAGGGCACGCTCGATGATGCGCACATCGCCTGCAAAGTGGAGACCGGGCGCGCGCTGGCGGTCGCGGGGCTGCACCCCGCGACCGGCGGCTCCGGACTCGAACTGTGCTCCGGCGACATGTTGCTTGAGGCGCTGGTCGCCTGCGCCGGCGTGACGCTCAAGGCGGTCGCGACCGCGCTTGACATCCCGCTCAAGTCCGGCCGGGTCGCAGCCGAGGGCGATCTCGACTTCCGCGGCACGCTCGGGGTGGCCAAGGATGCGCCGGTTGGCTTTGCGGCGATCCGCCTTCGCTTCGAGGTCGACACCGAGGCTCCGCAGGACAAGCTCGATCAACTGCTCAAGCTCACCGAGCGTTACTGCGTGGTCTACCAAACGATCAAGGGCGGGCCGCCCATCGAGGTCAAGCTCAATCGCGCGTAATCGGTGTTCTGAGCCAAATACCGTAACGGTCCGCGCAAGTCGGGTTTACCCGACTTGCGAGTATTAAGCGCCGATCTCGGGTAAAACCCGAGATCGGTGTCTGCAGCGCAACGCAATCAAGTGTACGCAGATTGCGTAGACTTATCTGCGCTGCTGCGCTGCGCCCCGGGACACGTTCGTTAACTTAGCGCCCATCCGCTTTTGCGGGCATGACCGTCATGCTCCCAGACCCGCTCTTTTGGTACGGTCTCGTCCTCAAGGTGACGATGACGGCGACGATCGTCGTCGTCGCGTCGGTCGCGGCCGAACGCAGTGGGCCCTTGGTCGCCGCGCTCATCGCCGCGCTGCCGACCGCCGCCAGCGCGACCTACATCATCCTGGCGTTGGAACATCCGCCTGCCTTCATTGCCGCAAGTGCCATCGGCAGCACGGCCGCGAACTCTGCCGTTGCCATCTTCGCGCTCAGTTACAGCGCGCTCGCGCAGCGCCACGGCATCGTGCTCAGCATGGCGGCCGCAAGCCTCGTGTGGTTCGCCGCCGTCGCGCTTCTGCGATTGGTCGACTGGACGCCGGCGACGGCGCTCGTCCTCAATGCGGTCGTCTTCGCTTTCACCATCCCATTGTCGGCGCGCTACCGCGCCGGCGCGGTGGCGCGGGAAAGCTTCAGGCGGAGCAGCTACGATCTTCCGGTGCGCGCGGCGGCGGTCGCAGTGGTCGTCACCGTCGTCACCACCGCGAGCCACTGGATCGGCCCATTTGCCTCCGGCACGTTCGCAGTTTTCCCGATCGTGATGGGAAGCTTCGCCGTGATCATGCATCCGCGCGGCGGCGGTAAGGCGGCGGCTGCGGTCTTCGCCCATGCGCAGCCGGCGCTCATGGGTCTTTGCCTCGGATTTCTCGGCGTGCATTACCTCGTCGAGCCGATCGGCGTGTGGTGGTCGCTCGCGGCGGGCCTCGCCGTCACCATGACGTGGAGCGCCGCGCTTTGGCTCGTGCGGCGCGCGCGGCGGCGCCTCGCGTGACGTGGGCTACTTGTCGATGGAAAGCTTCTGCTCGTGGATCACCTTGGCCCATTTGTTGGTCTGGGCCTTGATGAAATCGGCGAAGGCTTCCGGCGAGCTCGCCATCGGCTCGAACATCTGCGGCGCGAGGAATTTTTCGCGGAACTGCGGGTCGGCCAGGAGCTTCGCGACCTCCGCATTGATCTTATCGACGATATCGCGCGGCGTGCCGGCGGTCGCGAACAGCCCGAACCAGGTCGAAGCCTCGTAGCCCGGCAATCCGCTTTCGGCGACCGTCGGGATATCGGCGGCTGGAGCAAGCCGTTTGCTGCTGCCGATGCCGAAAATCTTGATTTGGCCTGCGCGGAACGGCGGCAGCGCCAGGCTGACGCTAACCGACATCAGATTGACATGTCCGGCAATCACATCCGTGAGCGCTGGTGCGGCGCCGCGATAGTGAACGGCTTGAAGCTTCACGCCCGCCATGCTCTCGAACAAAACCATGTTCATGTGCGGCGCCGAGCCGATACCGGCAGTGCCATAAGTGAGCTCGCCCGGCTTCGTCTTCGTCAGGGCAATCAACTCGCGCACGTTGTTCGCGTGCAGCGACGGATGCCCGAGCAGCGCCTGGTTGATGCGCACGATGCCGGTGATCGGGGTGAAGTCCTTCTCTTCGTCGTAGGGCAGCTTGCCCTTGCCGTAGAGGGTCGGGTTGATCGTGAAGGTCCCGGCCTCTGCCACCAGCAGCGAATAGCCGTCGGGCGCGGCCTTCGCGACCGATTGCGCGCCCACCACGTGGGCGGCGCCGCCTTTGTTTTCAACCACGACCTGCTGGCCCCACGCCTCCGCCAGCCGCTGGGCGAGCGCGCGCGCTACCACGTCGGTCACGCCGCCGGCTGCGGCCGTCACGGTGAGCGTGATGGTGCGCGTCGGATAGGATTGCGCTTGCGCCGCGGCGGGATCGGCGAGGCAGGCGAGCAAAATGAGCGCGCCAAGTAATCTGTCCATGGTCAGCGATCCTCCGCCGCCTTGAGCTTGAGCGCGTAGAGCGCCTCGAGCGCCTCGCGCGGCGACATCTCGTCGGGATTGAGCGCCGCGAGCGCCGAGATGATGCTATCCGCTGCGGTAGCACCGGCGCGCGGCGATGTCGGCCGCGGGGTTGCGGCAAATAGCGGCAGCTCGTCGAAATCGCGCGGCGACGCGCGATCCTCGGCTTCGAGCTTAGCGAGAACGAGCTTCGCGCGCTCGATCACCGCCGGCGGCAGCCCCGCGAGCTTGGCCACCTGGATGCCGTAGCTGCGGTCGGCCGCCCCCGGCACCACCTCGTGCAGAAATACCACATCGCCCTGCCATTCCTTCACCCGCACCGTGGCATTGAACAGACGCGGCAGCTTCGCCGCGAGCGCCGTCAGCTCATGGAAATGCGTGGCGAATAACGCGCGGCAGCGGTTCGTCTCGTGCAGATGCTCGATGGTGGCCCACGCGATGGAGAGGCCGTCGAAGGTCGCGGTGCCGCGGCCGATTTCATCGAGGATGACGAGCGAGCGCTTGCCGGCCTGATTGAGAATCGCCGCCGTCTCCACCATCTCGACCATAAAGGTCGAGCGCCCGCGCGCGATGTCGTCGGCCGCTCCGACGCGCGAGAACAAGCGATCGACCGCGCCGATTTTGGCGCGCCGTGCGGGCACGAAGCTGCCCATTTGCGCAAGAATCGCAATCAGCGCGTTCTGGCGCAGGTAGGTCGATTTGCCCGCCATGTTCGGGCCCGTGACGAGATAGATGCGGCCATTGTCGGCCGATGCCGGCGGAGAGAGATCGCAGTCGTTGGCGATGAACGGCCCGCCATCTCCGGTGAGCGCCTGTTCCACGACCGGATGGCGTCCGCCCTCGATGACGAAATCGAGCGAGGCGTCGATTTGCGGCCGCACGTAATGGCGCACGACCGCCAATTGCGCCAACGCGCCCGCGACGTCGAGCACGGCCAGCGCCTCGGCCGCCTCCTTGATCCGGCTGGCCGCCGCCGTCACGGCAGCGGCGAGCCGCTCGAATGTCTCGAGCTCGATCCCGAGCGCGCGATCGGCGGCGCTCGCGATCTTGGCTTCGAGCTCTCCGAGTTCGGTAGTGGTGAAGCGCACTTGCCCCGCAAGCGTCTGGCGATGAATGAAGGTCGCGTTGAGCGGCGCCGCCATCATTTTCTCGCCATGCTGCGCGGCGACCTCGACGAAATAGCCGAGCACGTTGTTGTGGCGGATCTTGAGCGCGCGCATGGAGGTCAAATCGGCGTAGCGCGCCTGCAGCGCGGCGATCACGCGGCGGGATTCATCGCGCAGCGCACGTGCCTCGTCGAGGGCAGCGCTATAGCCCGCGCGCACGAAACCGCCGTCACGCTTGAGGTGGGGAAGCTCATCGGCCAGCGCCGCGTCAAGCTCGCGCGCAAGCGCGGGATCCGGTCGGCGCAGCGCTTGCGCCGCTTGCGCGAGCTCGGCGGCGAGCTCACTGCGCCGCTCCAGGCCGGCGGCAAGCTCGGCGGCGGCGGTGATGCCGTCGCGAATGGCGGCAAGGTCGCGCGGGCCGCCGCGCGCGACAACGAGCCGCGCCAGGGCGCGGGCGAGATCGGGTGCCGCCTTGAGGCGCTCGCACACCTCGGCACGCGCCGCCATGTCGGTCACGAGAAATTCGACTGCATCGTGCCGCGCGCCGATCGCGGCGGGGTCGGTCAGCGGGGCGGCGAGCCGCTGGGCGAGAAGGCGCGAGCCCGCGCCCGTCACGGTGCGGTCGATGGCGGCGAGCAGCGAGCCGCGGCGTTCGCCCGCGAGTGTGCGCACGAGCTCGAGATTACTGCGTGTCGCTTGGTCGATCGCGAGCGTCGCCCCCGGCGCCTCGCGCAGCGGCGGCGATAGCGGCGGGCGTCCGCCAAGCTGGGTGCGCTCGATATAGCTGATGCAGGCGGCGGCGGCCGTAAGCTCGAGCCGCGACAGCGCGCCGAAGCTTTCGGTCGTGGCGAGGCCGAAATAAGCCGCGAGCCGGCGCTCGGCGGTTGCTCCATCGAACACGTCGCGGGGCAGCGGCGTCACCGCCGGCAGTGAGCGCAGATAAGGAGCAAGCGCGCTGTCGCTGTAGAGCGCGTCCGACACGACGATCTCGCCCGGCTCGAGCCGGGCGATCTCGGCGCCAAGCCCCGAGCGGTCGCATTCGGCGATTCGGAACTCGCCGGTGGAAATATCGATCCACGCGAGTGCGAACCGGCTCTCCTCGCCAACGGATGTGCGCGCGCGGGCGATCGCGAGCAGGTAGTTGTTGCGCTTGGCGTCGAGCAGCGTGTCCTCGGTGAGCGTGCCAGGCGTGACCACGCGGATGACGTCGCGCCGCACTACGCTCTTGCCGCCGCGCTTCTTGGCCTCGGCGGGGTCCTCGAGTTGCTCGCAGACCGCAACGCGATGGCCGAGCGCGATCAGGCGGTTGAGATACTCGTCGGCGCGATGCACCGGCACGCCGCACATCGGGATGTCGCGGCCGAGATGCTTGCCGCGTTTGGTAAGCACGATGCCGAGCGCGCGTGCGGCGACCTCTGCGTCCTCGAAGAACAGTTCGTAAAAATCACCCATCCGGTAGAACAACAGGCAATCCGGATTGGCGGCTTTGATCTCGATGTATTGCTCCATCACCGGCGTGGCGCGCGGGGTGGCATCGCCGAGCGATGCGGATTCGAAGCCGGACGGAACAATCGGGCGCGCGGCATCCATGGTGCCGCGACGCTAGCAGATGGCGCGGCGAGATTCATGGGGCGGAGCTTGAGATAGCCACAGCAACGTGTGCACTGCGCATCGTCTGTCGACGTGCACAGCGCGGCTGCGCGAGCCCTTGTTAGGCGCGGGAAACTAGTGCGGGATGACGCGGGCGTCGCTGGCGCGTTGCGGTCTCACTCCGGCCTGATGCCTGATGCCCTGACCACCTTGCCCCATTTGTCGACTTCGGCCGCCATGTAGCCGCCGAACTCGGCCGGGGTGAACAATATGGGCGTGGTCGCGACGTCGGCGAGCCGCGCTTTAATCGTCGGGTTGACCAGACCGGCATTAATCTCGCGATTGAGCCGCTCGATGATCTCGCGCGGCGTGCCGCGGGGCACGCCCACACCGCACCAGGAGTTCGCCTCGTAGCCCGCCACCGTCTCGCCGATAGTCGGCACCTCCGGCAACGCCTCGGAGCGGCGCTTGCCCCCCATGCCCAAGGCGCGCAGCGAGCCTGAGCGGATGTGCGCCAGCGAGCCTGTCAGCACATCGATCGCCACCTGCACCTGCCCGCCGATGAGATCGGCGACCATCGGCGCCCCGCCGCGGTACGGCACGTGGATCATATTGACACCGGCCATCATCTTGAAAAGCTCGCCGGCGACGTGCGACGTCGAGCCGGTGCCGAACGAGCCGATGCTGACCTTGCCCGGATTGGCTTTGGCATAGGCGATGAGTTCGGCGACCGTTTTGGCCGGCACCGCCGGGTTCGCGACCAGCGCCAGCGGAAAATCGATCAGTCCGGAGACCGGCGCGATGTCGCGCAAGAGGTTGAATGGAAGATTGTCGAACAGCGTCACGTTGACCGCGGCGGAGGCCGGGACGAACAGCAGCGTGTAGCCATCCGGCGGCGAGTTGACCACGGTCTGGACGGAGATATTGGCGCTCGCGCCCGGCTTGTTTTCGATCCCCACGGGCTGTCCGAGTCGCTCCGCCAGCCACGGCGCCATGATTTCGCGAGACGATGTCAGCCCCACCGCCGGGCGGAAATCCCACCACCCAGCGCAGCGGCCGCGCCGGATAGGCTTGCGCGCTCACGCCGCCCGGCGCGACGGAAACCACCCCGGCAGCGGCCTGCAGAAAGCGACGGCGGGAGACGTTCATGGCGCTCCTGCTTCGCCTGTGTCCCGGGCGCAGCGGAGCACGCGCTGCACTGCATCCACGACCCGAGGCGCCGCCTAGCTTACCAGCTTTCGGCCGGTGACGGCTTCCAGATTCTTATAGTCGATCTTCTCGCGGTCGGCTTTGGGAATATTGAGGGAATCGAGGATCTCAAGCGTTAGGCGCGGATACATCGTGCCGCCTTCCGGATCGAACGGACAGTCGGAGGCGAATACGATCTTCTCCAACGGGAAAAACTCCAGGCCACATTTGGTCGCGGGCTTGCCGCCGAACACCGCCGTGTCGGTGTAGAAGTCCTGCTTGAAATAATCGAGCGGACGCTTTTTGAGGCTTTTGCGCAGCGAGACATAATCCTCATCGCTGGTGCGCGATCCCAGCACGTCCCAACCCGGGCCGATGCGTCCCTCCAGCATCGGCACGATGCCGCCGAAGTGGTGCGTGATGATCTTGAGATTGGGATGGTTGTCCATGATCTTGGAGAACACCAGGCGCGCCATGGCGGTCGCGGTCTCGTACGACCAGCCGAACGTCCACCAGATTTCGTAAAGCGATTTCCTCTCGTCGATATAGTCCGGCATGTTGGCGCCGCGCGCCGGATGTATCCAGATCGGCTTGCCGAGCTCGTTCATCTTTTTCCAGAACGGGAGATATTGCGGTCGGTCGACCGGTTTGCCGGCGACATTGGTATAGATCTGCACGCCGAGCGCCCCGAGTTCCTTGATCGCGCGCTCCGCCTCGCGCACGCCGGCGTCCGGCGCATCGAGCGAGATTTGCGCCACCCAGCCCGGAAAATGGTCGCGTTCCTTGGCGCAGAGTTCGGCAAAGCCGTCGTTGATCAGACGGATGAGTTCGTCGATCTGCGCCGGAGTCTTGGCGAAGGTTTCCACCGGCGGCTGCGGGTACGACAGGATCTGCTGGTAGTCCTTGAAACTGTCGACCATCTTCTTGCGGTGGTCGAGGTCGAACAGCGCCGGCAAGGAGCGCACGCGCTTGCCCATGTCCTTGTAGTCGCCGGCGACCTCTTGCATCTTGTCGAAGAATTTTTTGGGAAAGAAGTGCGTATACGCGTCGATCCGCATCGGCGGTCCTCCGGCTTCTTCGGTGTATCCCGGACGCGGCGCAGCACGAGGTGGTGCGCTGCAGACCCGGGATCGTTAGGGTCTGTGCGGTCCCGGATCAGCGGTGCACCGCTCCGTTTCGCGCTGCACCGCATCCGGGACGCGCAAATTGATGAGCGCCTATGTCCCAGAAGGCGCCGTTTTCTACATGCTGGACCGGCAGGAGTCTATGACGACGCATCCGCTACTCGGCGGCGATGCGCACTGCGGCTTGCGCCTCGACCTCGGCGAGGCAGCGCGTAAGCGCTTCCCCCTCGGGATCGGCAAGCGCCGCGGCGCGCGCGCTGGCGATGGCGTCGAGGCCGCGGGCGAGCAGGATGCATCCGGTCAAAGTCGGCCGGATGATGCGCGTCTCAATCAGGCGATAATTGGCGCTGCCGCGCTTTAGCGTGTCACCATAACCCTTGATGAGCCGCGCGCACTCGGCGATCTCGAGCGCGAGGTCGCCCGACAGCCGTGCCGCCTCGGCGATGAGGCGCAGCCACGCGTCGATCGCGCGTTGCTCTTCTTGAAAGCGGTACGACTTCGGGCGCCAGCGGCGCAGCTTGGCCAGCAGCCAAAAGCGCAGAAAGCCCGAAACCGACGTGGTGTTGACCTCCATGCCCCACTGCAGGCGCTGGCTCAGGCCGCGCCGCTCGGCAATGGCGAGGATGCGCTCGGCGAGCGTGGGCGGAAGGAGCGAGCACAGCTCCTCGATGCCGGGCTTGAGGAACTCGGTCACCGTGAACGGCTCGCCGGCCTTAACGGCCAGCTCCGCGCAAATGCGCTCGAGCCGCGCCGGATCGATCTTGGCCTGCGCCACGCGGATCACATCCTCGTAGGTCATCCGCAACGCGAGGTGCCGTGCGGTCTCGCGCACGAGCCGGCCGCCCGCATGCGCGCGCGCGTCCGCGGCGCAGATCGGCGCCAGGCGATCGAGATAAAGCTTCGCATAGGCGACGTCCTGATATGCGGCGAGCCTGCGCACCCCGGCGACCGCGACATCGCGCGCCGCTGGTGGCACGACAATCCCCCGCTCGAGTTCGCCGAGCGCGGACGCTTCCGGGCGACGGTGCGTCTTGTCGTCGGCGCGCGGGACATGCGCCTTGGCCGCGGCGTCAAGTCCGGCGCGAAAGCCCCTGAGATTGGCATCCACCGCTTTGCCGTCGGCGCGGATCGCGCGCTCGAAGGCGTCAGCCGGGATCGGCAGGCGAGTGCAGCCGGCGATACACCCGAGCATGACTGCATTGACCACCGCGCCGCTTTGCTTGGCCAGCGTAGCCATGTCTAAGAGAATGTGGCTTTGTGCATGCGTTTCGATTGCTTTGCTCAGGCGCGCGCTGTCGTAGCGGCCGTCGCCCATCGCCATTTTCTCGACCACCAGGTACGAGCGCGCGGTCGAGGCGATCAGCAGCGTGCGGTCCGGCGTGACGAAGCCCGAGGCGATGGTGCGGCCCGCCTCCAACAGCTCGCTCGCCAGCACGATGTCGACGTCGCCCACGCCGGGAGCGAGCGCCAGCACCGGCGGCGCGGGAAGTTCGTGCGCCGGTACCGGCACGATCTCGATGTAATAGGTGGTCGCTCCGGTACGCTGGGCGACGCCGGGAATCGAGGTCGATTGCACGGGAAAGCCGAGCTCGGCGGCCGCGGCGACGATCCAGTCCGTGAGCACGCCGCCGCCTTCGCCGCCGAGCGCCGCGATGAGAATGCTGATGGGGCGGGGCGCGCTCATGTGCGCGCCTCGGCCCGGCGCGCGGCGAAGGCACCGATGATCCTTTGCCGTCCGCGGTGGAGCGCACGATCCCACCAGTTCGGATTGCGGATCACTTCGGCGCGATAGAACGAAGGGCAAAGCACCGCGGCGTGCGCCACCTCGCCGCACAGCCCGCAGCCAACGCAGCTCTCGATGACGGTTGCCACCGGGTCGCTGCGCAGCGGGTCGGCGTTGGGTTTGACCGTGAGCGAAGGGCAGCCGGAGAGGCGGATGCAGGAATGGTCGCCGGTGCAGATTTCGTCGTCGACGCCGAACCGGACCTTCACGACACGCTCGCCGCGTTTGAGCTTCTCGGCCTCCTGCGCGCGTAACCGGCGTTGGCGGGCGAGCTGACATTCGCCGTCGGCGATGATCACTTTCAGTCCGCGCTCGGCCGTGCGCATCGCCGCTTTGAGCGTCTTCGTCATCTTGGCCACGCTGTAGCTGTGTACCGTGCGCAGCCACTTCACGCCCAACGAGCGCAAGGTCTGCTCGATACTCATGCCCGTCGAGGCCCCGAGGCGGTTCGCAGCGCTCGACGGCAGATATTGCTGGCCGGTGGCGGAGGCATAGCCGTTCTTCATTACGATCAGCACGCCGTCGCCCTTGTTGAAGAGGTTCGAGGCGACGCCGGTGACGAGACCGTTGTGCCAGAAGCCGCCGTCGCCCATGACGGCGATCGGGCGGCGCGCCATGTTGGGAGCGACCGCCGCCGCGCTCGCGAGCGACATGCCGTAGCCGAGAATGGAATTGCCGAGGCTGAACGGCGCGAAGGTCGCGAACGAATGGCAGCCGATATCGGCGCTGATGTGGGTCGGCCCAATTTCGCGCTGCATCAGCTTAATGGCGCTGAACACCGGCCGTTCCGGACACCCGGTGCAGAAATTCGGCGGCCGGGCCGGAATGTCGCCCACCGCGGCCATGGCAGCGGCCTTGTGCGCGAGCATGCTCTTGGCACGCGCGGCGATCACATCGGCGTCGATGCCTGCGGGTCTGCTCTCGGCGAGAAAGGATGCAAGTGCGTTGAGCAGCACCTCCGAGGTGTATTCGCCGGCACGCGGCAGCAGACCCTTGCCGAGCACGCGAGTGGTCATGTCGGCGCGGCGCAACTCCACATTGACTGCCTGCTCGACGTAGTCGGGGCTGCCTTCCTCGACGACGAGCACGGCGCGCTTTCCCGCGCAGAACTCGCGCAGCTCCGCCGGCGCCAGCGGAAACGCGACGTTGAGCACGTAGATCGGAATGCGGCTTGCGCCATAGAGATCGGCGAGATCAAGCCGCGCCAGCGCGCGCAGCACACCGTTGGTGAGCCCGCCCAGGACAATGATGCCGATGTCGGCACAATCGCCCCCGATCACCTCATTGAGCTTACGCGCAAGAATGAATTGCTGTGCGGCGGGCAGCCGCTCCTCGACCTTGAGCCGTTCCTGCGAAAAAATGACGGGTGGATGCGCCAGCCGGCCATAATCGAAACGCGGCGGCCCGGCGAGGCGGTTCTTGGCGGAAAACGCGGCGCGGCGATTGGCTTTGGCCTTGAACTCACCGGTGACGTGGCAGGCGCGGATCCGCAATTCCATCATCACCGGCGCGTGGCTCGCTTCGGACAGTTCGAAGCCTTCCTCGACCATGCGCACGATGGTCGGCAGATCCGGCCGCGGGTCGAGGAGCCACATTGAAGATTTCATGGCATAGGCGTACGAGCGTTCCTGGATCACGCTCGCGCCCTCGCCGTAGTCCTCGCCGAGGATGATCAGCACGCCGCCGACGACTCCCGGAGAGGCGAGATTGGACAGCGCGTCGGCCGCCACGTTGGTGCCGACGATCGATTTCCAGGTCACCGCGCCGCGCAGCGGATAGTTGATTGAGGCGCCGAGCATCGCCGCGGCGGACGCCTCGTTGGTGCAGGTTTCGAGATGCACCCCGAGATCGCCGATGATGTCCTCGGCATCGACGAGGACGTCGAGCAGATGCGAGACCGGCGCGCCCTGATAGCCGCCAACATAGCTCACGCCGGACTGCAGTAGCGCCTTGGTCACGGCGAGGATGCCCTCGCCGCGGAAGGTCTCCCCGTCCCCGAGCTTGAGCGCTTGCACCTCTTTCTTGAAGGAGCGTTCCATCGCTTCCGCCTTCGAGCGATGGAGGTTCTATATCGGCGCCGGGGCGAATGCTACCAGGGCTGCTGCTACGGTCGTTCGGCGGTGGGCGCGGCCTATTTCACCGTGATATTCGCCTCGCGGATGATGCGGGTGTAGTCGTCGAACATCCGCTGCAGATAGGCGCCGAATTCCGCACCGCATATGCCGACTGGAAACAGCCCTTGCTGCGCCAGCTTGGGTTTCATGTCGGGCGCCTTGAGCGCGCCGATGAGCCACGCGGACAGCCGATTGACCGTTTCCGGCGGCGTTTTGGCCGGCGCCACGATGCCGTAGAAGATATCCGCCTCGTAGTTGCTGATGCCGGTCTCGGTCAGCGTCGGTACTTCCGGCAGCGCCTCGACCCGCGTGCGCGAGGTGGTAACAAGCCCCCGCAGCGCCCCGGAGCCAAGCTGCGACACCACGGTGGGATAGTCGGCCCACACCGCCGCCACATGATTGCCCATCAGCGCGTTGATTGCAGGCGCGGTACCGCCATAGGGCACGTAGGTCACATTGATGTTCGCCGCGCGCTTGAGCACCTCGATAGCGACGTGTAGCGAGGAGCCCGGTCCGCCGCTGGCGAAGGCGAGTTCGCCGGGCTTTGCGCGCGCAGCGGCGATCAAATCATTGAGCGTGCGGTAGGGCGAAGAGGCCAGCACGACGAGGACCATGGGGGTCGCCGCAAGATAGCAGACCGGTTCGAAGCTGCGCGTCGGGTCGTAGCTGGCTCGCTTGAGCGCCGGATTGGCGACGAACGAATTCGCCACCAGCAGCACGGTGTGACCGTCGGGCTCGGCGCGCTCGACGGCTTCGGTTCCGATCACGGTGCCGCCGCCAGGGCGATTCTCGACCACCACCGTCGGTCCTTGCGCGCGGCCGATCTGCTCCGCCATCAGACGCGAGAGAATGTCGGGGCCGCTCCCCGGAGTGTAGGGCACGACGATCTTGATCGTTCCCGCCGGCTGCGACCATGCGCCCGGCGCAAGGGACGCCACCAAGCCGACGGCTGCAACCACGGTGGTCAAGCGAGCACGAAAGTGCGCGGTCATTGGTCGGTTCCTCACATTTTGGAGGGCAGATAGAGCGCGATGACGGGAAACGCAATCAGGATGATCAGGCGCAGGATGTCGGTGATGATGAACGGCAGCACGCCGTAGAAGATGGTCGAAATCTTCACGTCCTCCACCACGCTCTTGATCACGAAGATGTTCATGCCGACCGGAGGATGGATGAGGCCGAGCTCGACCGTCATGACGATGATGACGCCGAACCAGATCGGATCGAATCCAAGCTCTTTGATGACCGGGAAGATGATCGGCACGGTGATGATGATCATAGCCAGCGCGTCCATGAGGCATCCCAGCACCAGATACATGATCATGATCAGCGAGAGCACGCCGTAGCGACCGAGTCCCAGTCCAGTAAGGAATTCGGTGACCTTCTGCGGCGTCTGCGTAACGGTGAGGAAATAGCCGAACAGGATTGCGCCGATCAGCACGGTGAAGACTGCGGCGGTCACGCGCGTGGTCTCGAGCAACGAGCGGTAGATGTCCGCCCATGACAGCCGCCCGCGCGCGGCTCCGATGATGAAAGCGCCGCCGGCACCGGCGCCCGCGGCTTCGGTTGCAGTGAACAGGCCGCCGTAGAGGCCGCCGATCACGAAGGCGAACAAGAGCAGCGTCGCCCAGATGCCGCGCAAGCCGGCGAGCCGCTCCTTCCAGGAGCTGCGCGGCCCCGCCGGCAGGAATTTGGGCCGCACGATGCCGATCACCGTGATGGTGATCATATACATGACGACGGCAAGCACGCCCGGCAAAACCCCGGCGATGAACAGCTTGCCGACGTCCTGCTCCGTGATCAGCCCATACACGGCGAGCACGGTCGAGGGCGGGATCATGATGCCGAGCGTTCCGCCCGCGGCGATGACGCCGGTGGCGAACGATTGCGGATAGCCGAAGGCGCGCATCTCGGGATAGGCGACCTTCGAGAACGTCGCCGCGGTCGCGACGGACGAGCCGCAGATCGCGGCGAAGCCGCCGCAGGCGGCAATCGTGGCGATGCCGAGCCCGCCCTTGAGATGCCCAACGAAGGCGTTCGCCCCGCGGAACAGCTCCCGGCTCATTCCCGACGTGGTGGCGAACGCCCCCATCAACAGAAACAGCGGCACCACGGCGAAGTTGTAATCGGTCACCGTGCGCATGGTGGTATGGCCGACATTCTTGAGCGCGGCGGCGCCGCCCACGATATAGGCAAAGCCGCTCACGCCCACCAATCCCATGGCCATGCCGACGGGCACGCGCAGCAGCATGAGCACGAACAAGGCAACGAAACCCAAAATCGCGAGGGCGTCGGAACTCATCGATCTCATTCGACCGGCTTGAGCTGCTCCGGCCGGCTCAGCAACTCGGGATGAAAGATCAACCGATAGGTGCGCAGTGCAATCAGGATCACCGCCGACACGTCGCCGATCCAGGCCAGTGCGAAGAAGGGCCAGGTCGGCAATCGCAGATCGAACGTGAGCACGTTGTCGGCGCGTGTCGTCCAAACTTTGTCGTAGAGGGTAAATGTCTGCACCGCGACGACGAATAAAAGGACGAGCGTCGCGAAAATGTCGATCACGCGCTGATATCTTGCGCTCACATTGGCATACAGGAGATCGACCGTGATGTGGGTGCCGCGATAGGACGTCGCGCCGATGCCCCAGAAGATCAGCACGCCCAACAACAGGCGGCCGAAGTCATAGCTGTCGGGAATGGAGACGCCGAAGAAATAACGCAGCAGCACCGAGGCGAACACATCGGCGGCGACGATCCCGACAAACAGCGCAGCCAGGAACTCGATGGAGTCGATGAAGCGATCGGCAAATTTGGGTTTCATGGCCCCTCGCGCATGAAACCGACGGCAGCGCCTTTATGCGTAGGATGGGCAAAATCGCGTGTCCAGGAAGGACAATTCGCACTGGCATCGCCAGCGATTTTGCCCACGCACATCATGCGCGTGGGCATTGCGAGTGCGCAACAGATGCGCATGCCAAAGCTAAGAGCGCGCAATGCCCACCCTACGATTGGTTCGTAGCAGGTCCCTTAGTACGCGGCCTTATATTGGGCGAGCGTCTGCTTGAGCTCCTTCATGATGGCATCGGGATCGCCGCCGGCTTTGCGTACGTTGTCGAACCACTGTTTCTCCAGCGGTTCGGCAGACTTCTTCCATTCCTGGAGCTGCGCGTCGGTGATCGGATAGACCTCGTGCCCGGGCTCGGCTTTGACCTTGGCTAGGCCGGCGCGCTCGAAATCCGCCCAGGGGTCGGCGAATTTGCCGGCCCATTCGGTGGTGCAGTGATCGTCGATCACCTTCTTCTGCGCTGCCGACATCGCCGCGTAGGTGCGCGGGCTCATCAGCCACTGGAACGTGACGGTGTGGAGCGGCGCGTCCATGTGATACTTCGTCACCTTGTCGACGCCGAGCAGCGGCACCGAGCCCCAGGGGAAGGTGACCGCCTCCGCCACGCCTTTCTCCATCACGTCGCGCACCTCGGTCGCGCTCGCCTGCACATTGGTGCCGCCGAGCAGCGTCACCCAGGCCGCCACCGTCGCCTGCGAGGGTCGAACCTTCATGCCCTTGATGTCGGCCGGCACGATGATTTTTTTCTTGCTCGAGTGGAAGGTGAGCGGATCGAGGATGAAGGAGAAGCAATACTTCACGTCCTTCATCTCGGTCGGCGCGTATTTGCGATACCAGGCGTCGATCGCCCGGATGCCGCCTTTGGCATCGCCGACGAGGAACGGCAATTCGCCGGCCGCGATGATGGGAAAGCGGCCGGGCTGGTAACCGGGATTGACGTAGGTGAAGTCGGCGATGCCGTCGCGCGCCATGTCGTAGTGGTCGAAGGCCCTACCGAGTTGCTGCGACGGAAACACCTTGGACTTGATCGTGCCGTTGGATGCCTTCTCGACCGATGCGCCCCATTCCTCCATCGCCTTCTGCAGCGGATGCGTGGGCGGCACCCAATGCGAAAGTTTGAGCTCGAAGGTTTTCTCCTGCGCGAGCGCGGCGGATGTTGCGATCAGCAATCCTGCGGCTGCGGAGATCGCCACGGCAAAAGAATGTTTGCTTCGACGCGCTGGCATCCTCTCCTCCTGGTCAAAATGCGTGCCCGCTGAGCGGTGGTTGGCGGCATTGAGCCTCAAGCAACCAGCACTGTAAAGTGACGTTCGCGGGCTTCATGGGCATAATCGCCGTCCCACCTGCGTGCCCACTTCGCTGCAGCGAGATCAGCAAGGTCGGATGGATTGATCGGGGCGAAATCCATCATCCATCCACGCATCGAACTCCCGATGCTTTGCAAACGAGCGCCGCCAAAGAGCTGTTGTTGTCGATCAGGGTTCATCGGCGCCGACATGGATATTGCTCCGCTCACGACCGACGGGATCCTGTAAAGCACGTGCCTAGCCTCGTTCGCCGAATTGGTCTATGCGGAGCCTCCGCGCGCTCGAGGCATTTGGCGGAAGCAGATCGTGAACGGCAAGAGCGACAAGAGTTCCGAGCTCAGGCCGGCGTTGCTCCATAAGAAAATGCTGCAATTGTTGAGCAGCCTATGGGTGACGCGTGCGGTTGGAACCTTCGCGCGGCTCGGTCTCGCCGACGTGATGGAGGATGGCCTGGAAGACCACGCGGCGATTGCCGCGGCGCGCGGGCTCATTCCCGATCGCGTCTACCGGCTCCTGCGCGCGCTCTCCACGCTGGGAATCGTGACCGAGCCGACGCGCGGGCGCTTTAGGCTCACGCCGCTCGGGCGGCTGTTGAGCTCCCATTCGCCGAACAATACCAGGACGACGGCGATCTTCCTCAATGATTATTTCGCCGACATGTGGATGCATCTCGACGAAGCGCTCGCCGGCGAGCGCACCGCCTTCGAGGCGCTCAAGGGCGCCCCGTTCTTCGAGTGGCTCCCCC
>Ga0081455_10000670_pt1 | contig 44305 bp, 37 predicted proteins | sample TabmetS3T2R1_FD_70207 | JGI IMG/M metagenome (GOLD analysis project Ga0081455, IMG submission 70207) | Tabebuia heterophylla rhizosphere microbial communities from the University of Puerto Rico - S3T2R1 | ecosystem: Host-associated > Plants > Roots > Rhizosphere ...
CCGTATTCGTGGACCCGGGTACGAGCGTTGAAACCGACGGGTGTTACGTCCGCTAACTGTCCATCGGCTGAACGGCGAACGATTACTTTTCTTCCACCTTCCTTGGACCGTCGTTCGATCCAATAGACATCGCTGCCGTCAAGTCTTATCTGTTCAAGTCCAACTTCGCCTGCAGCGACGACGTCGGCCGTAATCGGTGACTTCCAGGATCCGTAAGGGGCTATAATCGGGGGTGCCATAAGTCACTCACTGTATCTTCCTAAATGCGTATTGCGTGTATCCTGATGGAATCTGGAGAACAACAATCGCTCAACTCTTTTTGCAACCACGAAGCGTTTCATTAGCTTACGCTCGCTCACAGATTATGAAAATGCAGATCTTCGTCATGCCGGCATGGATGGCCGGCATCTAGGTGGGCAAGGATGCCTCCAGAGACATCCATGTCAATCTGGATTTCAGCGCTCCATGCTGGAATGACGGAATCGAGGAGTTCTGCTTGAAGTGACCCGAGGCCACTCCGCCCCATATTTTCAAAGGAGCCATTACGAAGCCAAATTTGCATGAACTCTAATTTGTCCTTCCGGCATGTCTTCCTCTTTAAGGACGGCGGACGGTGCATTGGTTACCGATAAGAGGTCGTCCAAGACGGAGCGAATTGCGCTGAGTACCTTTGCCGACCCATTGATCTCTAGATTCCGGAGCGGTGTCTTCATGCTCACCTGGGCTTCGCTTTTGATTCGACGCACTTCGAAAAGCACTTTCACTACTGCACCATACGAATCTTCTTCCAGCGGAAGGCCTATGTCAGCGAGTTCGGCTACGGTTGGCCATGGAGCAGTGTGAATGGATTGCTCTCTATCAACTGGCTTGGCAAATAGCCAGCTCCAGATCTCTTCCGTAATAAAGGGCAGATAGGGTGCGAACAGTCGCAACTGCACAGAAAGCACAGTTTTAAGCGTTGCCAACGCCGAACGTTTACCGGATGTCCACTCCGCAGAGTAAGCCCGAACCTTGACGAGTTCGAGATAGTTGTCACACAGGTCGGCCCAGAAAAAATCTTCGATGATCTGCAGAGCAGCGGCGAACTCGAAGGCCTCGAATTCTTCTCCCGCTCGGCGCACAGTTTCCCGCAAGCGCTCGATAAAGCTCTGATCGAGGGTCTCGCTAATATCTGTCGGATTCAATGCGGTGAGATCTTGGCCCAAGAGATGACCCGCGACGAATTTAGCGGCATTGAAGAGCTTGATGCCCAAGCGTTTACCCTTGGCGAAGACGGCTTCGTCATACGCGGTGTCGACTCCGAGCCGGGCGCGCGCCGCCCAATAGCGCACGGCATCGCTGGAATATTGCTCCAAGAGATGGGTTGGGGTAATAACGTTCCCGCGGCTCTTTGACATCTTTTTCCGATCCGGATCGAGGATCCACCCGCTGATGATGACGTTATACCAGGGCGCCGATTTCTCATGCAGATACGCTTTAACGATTGTATAAAATGCCCAGGTGCGGATGATCTCGTGGCTCTGTGGACGGATATCCATGGGAAAAAGTTTGCGATGGCGTTCGGGGTCGTCGGCCCAATGACTTGCAATCTGTGGGGTCAACGAACTTGTGGCCCAGGTATCCATGACGTCCGGATCACCGATGAAGCCGTTGGGTTTGCCTCTTGCCGCCTCGTCAAAGCCAGGCGCAGGTTGGGCGAGCGGATCCACTGGAAGTTGGCTCAGCTCCGGTAAGATGGGTTGATCGTAGCGGGGCTGCCCGCGTTCGTCCAACCGATACCAGATGGGAAAGGGCACGCCGAAAAAGCGCTGCCGGCTGATAGACCAGTCCTGATTCAGCCCATCGACCCAGTTTTCATAGCGCGTCCGCATGAATGACGGGTACCACTGGATACGAGCACCCTGCTCGAGCAGAGCTTTTTTCTTGTCTAAGAGCCGAACAAACCACTGGCGGGTCGAGATGAATTCGAGCGGCCGCTCGCCTTTCTCGTAAAACTTAACGGCATGCTCGATGCGGCGAGGCTCTTCGATCAAGGGTGGGCCGAGCCCCGAAAGCGCGCTCCCGCTTTCCGCGCATAGAAGATCAGCGATCGCCTTCCGTGCTTGCTGGACGTGTTTTCCTTGCAACGATGAATAGAATGCATTGGCGGCATCTGGGTCGAGACTTTCCCACCCTGGAGAGCCGAAATAAACGGGGACGAGACGTCCATCCTTGCCGATAATCTGCCGTAACGGCAGGTTGAACTGGCGCCACCACTCAACATCGGTGGCATCGCCAAAGGTGCAAACCATGAGAATGCCGGTACCCTTTTCGATGCTGGCGCGCTCATCGGCAAGGATCGGCACCGGGACACGGAACAGCGGCGTGATCGCGCGTTTGCCAAAGAGTGCTTGGTAGCGCTCGTCCTCTGGATGGGCCACAACAGCGACACAGGCAGGGATCAGTTCGGGGCGGGTGGTCGCGATAACGAGCGAACCGCCACCTTCGACACCGAAGCGGATCGAGTGAAACGCTCCAGCGAGCGGCCGATCTTCGACCTCAGCCTGCGCGACCGCAGTTTGGAAATCCACATCCCATAAAGTTGGTGCTTCGGTAGCATAGGCATGCCCGTCGGCAAGCAACTTTAAGAAACTGAGCTGCGACGTCCTCCGGCAACGATCGTCAATGGTTGCATATTCTTGTTCCCAATCGATGGATAGTCCGAGCTGCTGCCAAAGTTCTTGGAAAGCCTTTTCGTCCATTTCAGTGAGTTGCCGGCAAAGCTCGATAAAGTTGGGCCGGCTGATCATCTCTGGCGGCTCTTTCGGATTACTTCGGGGTTTGAAGTTTGGCAGATAAGGTAGATAGGGGTCGCAGCGGACATTGAAGAAATTCTGTACCCGCCTCTCGGTGGGGAGACCGTTGTCGTCCCACCCCATGGGATAGAAGATATTTTTTCCAGCCATGCGGCGCTGCCGCGCGATGAGATCCTGATGCGTGTAACTAAATACGTGGCCGACGTGGAGTGAGCCACTTACCGTCGGCGGCGGGGAGTCCACAACGAAAGTTTCGTTCCGGCCGCGTGCCGGATCCCAGCGATAGATCCCCATTTCCTGCCATCGAGCACGCCATTTGCTTTCAACTTCTTTGGGTACATATTGTTTCGGCAGTTGGGTCATGAAATGTCCTTAAACCAATAGTAACCGCTTGAGGTTCTCTTGACTAGCAGTGGTATGAGTGATGGGAGTATTCAATCGAACAGCTGGCTGGAATTCTATGCGCTTCAGTTTGCAGGAACTCTCAGCAATCTCCTCGCATTTCCATTCAGCATGGCCTCTCTTTCCGAATCTGTGCAATTCATCTGTTGGATCTTTTCAGCCGCCCTCCAGTCGCCCAAGTCGAAGGGATAGTCGGTGCCAACCATGATGTGATCCGCGCCGACCATGTGTTTTAAATACTCGACCGTCTCAACGCGGTAAACAAGATTGTCGAAGTAGAGATTCTTTAGATACTTGCTCGGCGGTTGTTGAGCCGGCATCCGTGCGGGCCCGCCGCCACTTCTGAAACCGTTGTCAAACCGGCCGAGATGATACGGAAAGAAGCCGCCGCCGTGGAGCAGAGCGAGCTTCAAGTTCGGAAATCGATCGAAGACGCCACTATAGATCATGTAGCCAACGGAGAGTGTCGTATCTGCGGGATTCCCGCATACGGTGCGCAGTCCGTATCCGCCCATCTTATCGCCGCCGGCGACCCATTCCGGATGCATGATCACCAGCACGTCCAGCTCTTGGGCTTTGGCCCAAAAAGGGTCAAAGTCTTTGCTGTCGTAGTATTTACCGACCACGTTAGACGCGATGGTCACGCCGGACATTTCGAGATCACCGATCGCCTGTTCTAGGACGCGGGCGGCACGCGGCGGGTCTTGCAGCGGTACGGTGGCGATACCGACAAAACGATCGGGGTAGCGCTTGACTAAATTCATGATCGCTTCGTTGTAGAGCTTCGACCATACTTCACCACGGCTGCCGTCCAGCTCATAGCCGACGCATGCAGTGTGGACTTCCACCGTTGCGACGCCGATATTGCCCTTGGTCATCACGTCGAGGCGATTATTAACCTCAGCCATGCGTGGATCCGGATTGAGGCGGTTGCCCTTTGGAAATCGGATCTGGAACGGATTGTCCTTGGCATCCTTTGGCGGAAAGTATTCGACGCCGAGCGCTTGACCGTTGCGTTTAACCTCGTCGATCAGCTCCGGCGGAATGTAATGATGATGAATGTCGATGGCGGAAGCAACTCCGCCGGCTGATTGTCGCGCTGGCCGTATCGAGTTCTGCGCACAGCCCGACAGGAAAGCCACTGACGCTGCGGCCATTTTGCCGGTAAACTTGAGAAAATCACGCCTGGAAGTTGTCGATGAATCTTTGGCCATGGCCTAAGCTCCTGTCGTGTTTTGGAGAGACTATTACCAAAAATGAAACCGTGTCAATTTGAAAGATTATCAACTTGAGCTCGCCAAGGCAGGATTAGTTTGCTCACTCGATCCCCTCAATGATAGCATCCGTGGCAAGTTGGCTGATATGAACAAGTTGTTTCGAGTTCTCTGAACGCGAGGAAGTCGATGTCTGAGTTTCAATTTGGTGGTGATGTCGTTTGGCGGCCAAGCGACGGGATTGTCGCGCAGAGCCGGTTGAGAAAATTCATGGACCGTCACGGCATCGACAGTCTCGAAGAATTACAGCGGCGATCCACGGAGGACATTGAATGGTTTTGGACCGTCGTGCTCCGAGAGCTCGGGATCGAATTTTACCGGCCCTACGAGTGTGTTCTCGACGCCTCTCGCGGCATCGCCTGGCCGCGCTGGTGCTGCGGCGGGACAATGAACATCGTGCACAATTGTCTCGACAAATGGCGCGGGACACGGACAGCACGCCGTGAGACGATCCGTTGGGAAGGAGAAAATGGCGATACTCATGCTCTTACGTACGAAGAACTGAATCGCGATGTTTGCCGTTTGGCTAACGCGCTGCGCACGCTCGGCATGAAGAAAGGGGATGTAGCGGCGCTCTTCATGCCCATGGTGCCGGAGACGGTGGCGGCTTTTTTTGCCGTGATGAAAGTCGGCGGGATCATTCTCCCGTTGTTTTCTGGCTACGGAGCGGCGGCAGTGGCCGAACGCCTGCGCGACAGCGAGGCGAAGTTTTTGTTTACCGTCGATGGATTCTACCGGAGAGGGCAGAATGTGCTTCTGAAACCGGTTGCCGATGAGGCTGTCTCTTCTTCGTCGGTCCAGCACGTGATCGTACTCAAGCGGCTGGGGGTTTCGATCTCGTGGACGCCGAATCGCGACCGGTGGTGGCATGAAGAGATTGAGCGACAAAGCGACGAAGCGGAAACGGAGCGGACTGACGCGGAAGATCCCTTGATGATCATTTACACTTCAGGAACGACCGGCCGGCCCAAAGGAGCCGTTCACACCCACTGTGGTTTTCCGATCAAAGCTGCTCAGGACATGATGCTTGGCTTTGATGTGCGACAAGAGGACGTTCTTTACTGGGTGACGGATATGGGATGGATGATGGGGCCGTGGGAGGTGTTTGGCACAACTCTTCTCGGTGCGACGATGGTTCTTTACGAGGGGGCGTTGGATTTTCCCGGACCGGATCGTTTGTGGTCGCTCGTCGAGCAAAATCGGGTGAGCGTTCTTGGCGTCTCGCCGACTTTGATTCGAAGTCTCATGCGTCACGGAACCGTGCCGGCAGAGCGGCATGATCTTTCGAGCCTGCGCATCCTCGGCTCCACGGGAGAACCCTGGAATCCCGACCCGTGGCTGTGGTTTTTCCACACTGCCGGTAAAGGCCGCCTGCCGATTATCAACTATTCCGGCGGAACTGAAACTTCGGGCGGGCTGGTTACCGGTAACGTTCTCACGCCGCTCAAGCCTTGCGCTTTTTCCGGAGCGGTGCCGGGCATCGACGCCGATGTAGTGAATGAAGAGGGAGCTTCTGTACGCGGACAGGTCGGTGAACTCGTCGTCCGCAAGCCATGGATCGGTATGACGCGCGGGTTCTGGATGGATCCGGAGCGCTATTTACAGACCTATTGGAGTCGATTCCCAGATGTCTGGGTACACGGCGATTGGGCTGCGGTCGATGAAGATGGTCTCTGGTACATTCTGGGTCGCTCCGACGACACGATCAAGATCGCCGGCAAACGCCTCGGTCCAGCCGAAGTCGAGTCCGTTCTGGTTGACCATCCGGCTGTGAGCGAAGCGGCGGCCATCGGCGTTCCCGATCCGGTTAAGGGAGAGGCACTGGTTTGCTTCTGCGTCTTGAAGCCGGGCACCGAAGTAAGCGAAAGGCTGCGGGAAGAATTGCGCGCGACAGTGGCCGACCAGCTTGGCAAGCCGCTCAGGCCGGAAGTTTTGAAGTTTCTTGATGATCTTCCGAAGACGCGCAACGCCAAGATCATGCGTCGTATCATTCGTGCGGCATATTTAAATAATGACCCGGGAGACCTTTCTGCCTTGGAAAATCCCCACAGCGTGGAGTTGGTGCGAAATGCAATTTAGCGAGCTGGTGAAAAACTAGTTCTCGCGCGGCGAAGCCTTAACACGAGCGGAAAATCTCCTATGATCTTAACCGCTCCCTCCGTTCGCCCTGAGCTCGAAAGTGACGGTGGATTTTCAACGACGTACCAGTCCGACTCGACAAAATTACGCCTAGGGACCTTTCACTGCGTGGCCGGTCTTCCGCACCGGCGGCTTCTTTATTGCTGGGGTGACTCGGGGAAGATCAGTGACTTGATAACCACCGGAACCGATCCCGAAGATTGGATCAAAGCGCCGATATCGATGTAATCGAAATCGTTCAGGGCAATGCCATCGATTGAAATGATCGAGTTCGGAATCTGAAGTTCTTCTTGAAAGTGAAGCCCGACGATGCCGCCGATATCGCCATCGTTGACAAGCACCAAGGGATGGCCTTTATCCAAAATATCCTTGAGCCCTTGAACGAGGCCCTGGGAAAAAGACTGAAGTCGAAAAAATGTTGCCGAACCTTGCCAGTGAAAGGCGATGGCCACGGGTTGGCGTGCGTTCAGCAGATCCAGCCTCCGAAGCGCATTGAGAGTCGCTTCTTTCACGCTCTCCTTGCTCAGGTCGTCCACGTCTAAGGCAAACTCCGGCGCAACCACGGGGACATTACGCACCGGGACCGCATCCTGCGGTGTTATAAAAATCGTATTGCCGCTTACCTGAATCGTATACTGGGACGCGCCGATAACCGTCGCGCGAATCCGGGCGGTCGGTTCCATAACGAGCATTCCCAAGTCGGGCATGCGACGATGAATTTCATCTGCGATCAACGGCCCGAGGTCGCCGAAGCTCGTCTTTTCCCGATTATAGATGAACTCCGAGACACCTCCGGAAAACATGACGGAGTCGATCTCGCCCTGATAGTTCAAACGCGGTAACCTCAGAAGTCGCTGGGTATCTTCGGTAAGAGGTTCAGGCCCTAGGAGGGTTAATAGTTTGTCTACCATTCCTGAGGCTATTGCCCGTAAAGCGTCTTGGGAAAGCTTCTGACCGAGCCCAATGTTAATGCCCGCCCACGTCGCATGCTTTCGTCCGGCCTCTTCAATCCGCTCGACGGTTCCGTCTTGATCAAAAGCCAGCAAGCGCGCACCGATGTCGATGGCCGATACTTCTTGAACTTTACCGTTGTTACAGAGGGCCAACTTGCTGGTGCCGCCGCCGATATCGATGTTCAGGACGATCCCACCGGTTTTGGCAGAATGGGCGGCCGCGCCGGAACCATGTGCCGCCATCGTGGCTTCGAGGCCGTCGCCGGCGCTCACCGCGACAAATTTTCCCGCCTCCTGGGCAAACAGTTCGGCGATCGCGCGCGCATTACGTCGCCGGACGGCCACCCCCGTTAGAATCAACGCGCCGGTATCGACCTCGTCGCGGTGGATTTTGGCGTTCTTGTACTGCTCGTTGATAAAGGTCTCCAGGGCTTCAACGTCAATCCGCGTTTCGTCAACGTAAGGGGTGAGGAGAATTTTCGATTCGTTCAATGTGGTGCGCTTGGTCACGCGATAACGCGAACCTTCGAGGGTGAGCTGTAACCGTGAAAAAACCAAATGGGAGGTTGAGGAGCCGATATCGACACCCACAGTCGTGAGCTGCAGCTCTTCTTCCTCCTGCATATGGCGGTTGGCATTGGAAAATGAACCTCTAGGTGTGGTGGCCATGAAAATCCTTTGGAGGGTTGAATTCGTTTGCTGTCCAGAGTCTAGAGTCTGGTGTTAATCCAAAACCCTGGACTCGAGACTCTAGACGCGAAACGGCTGGCTAGTAAGAGTTCTTGTAGAGATCCGGTTCCATGCGCGACTTCGCGCCGACACTGGCCAGCGTTTCCTCGAACTCTTTGCGCAGGAAAGGATCTTCCTCGTTGTAAGGAATCGCGGTGCCGCCATCTTTCAAGTCGATGGCGCCATAGTCGATGGCTTTTTCACCGGGACGTCCGCGTTCGCGACCTGGCGCGTTGGGTCCGAACCAGGCGGTTAGACGCAGCGGCTCTTTGCTGGCGCCAAAGTGGGCATGAAACCAGTTGCCGCTCATGGGGGCGGCGCTCACCATGCCGACGGGCTCATAATCCTGACGTCTAATTTGCTCGGTCGTGCCTTTTTCCCACGGATGTGTGCCTAAAGCGGACGGCCAAGTGTAGGTATAGCCTTTGCCGCTGAGGCAAATGAGCACTGCCGCGGAGCCATGAGCGTGGGCTTTGGAATAGCGGCCGGTTTCATGCTGGCCGATCCACATATAGAAATGCTGCCCAGCCATGTGCGGCTCGATGCGCCGATAACCGGGCGATCGGCGGTTATCCATAGGCAACTCACAAGCCATGACATCTGGAATGATATTGGTTTTGCGCATCGCGAGACCGCGCACCGGGTCCGGTGTGACTTCATCTTTGTACTTGTAATAGTCGTCGGACGGATCGAAGCGATCTTTGAACTGATAGGGGCAATTGAAGATAAAATCTTCGTTGCCGAATATGTTCATGACGTTCGGCGCCGTCGTTCCGGCGAGCAGCAGTGCCGGACTCGAAGTTGCGTTGACAATGCGGTGCGTGGCATTCAGCGGGATGGCAAATATCGAACCTTTTTGCCATTCAAACGTGAGTTTCTTCGGATTGCCGTCAACCCAAACTTCGGTCGTGCCTCGTCCATCGACGACAAGGAATTGCTCTTCGTACATATGTTTTTCGGCGTTTAGCGCGCCGGCTCCGGGAACTTCGACGACATAACTACCCCAGAGTCCTTCGGTGCCGAGGAGCTGGATGAAAGTGCCGCTCCCGCCCATGCGCTTCCACGGTTTTCGCGGCAGATCCTGGACGCGGCGCACACCGATGTCGCGATAAATCGGTATTCCCTGGGCTTCCATGAAGTTGTCATAGGGGGTGTTCGGCCTGAGAAACTTGCCAAGGCCAGCCCTAGTCTTTTTGTCTGTTGGTTCTTGAAATGTTTGTTCGGGCGGATGATCCATAGTGTCTCCTTACGAAAAAGATCTTCGATTAGAATCTGTGACTCGGCAAAAAGGTTGCCTAAGGTCAGCGGATTGATGTCAGACAATTTATAGTCTGACCGGTGCGGAGTCAAATGCGGCAAGCCGTTCGGCCACAGGCTTCAAATTCAAACTGAATCGAAGTTGCCGCAAGAGTCAGGTGTTGTCCGCGGTGCTCGTAAAAGACAGCCGGCGGTAAACCTTTCTGACTGTTTCGACATCCCGGCTGCAGTAGTCACAAATTTCGGGAAACCTGCCGGCTCTGTAATAGGGATAGACTTTCGATCCGTCGAGACTCTCCTTCGGCGACGGGATTCCCAAAGCTCGGGCGAGTAAATCGAGGCTCACATTCTCCCGTCCCCATTTGCTCCATTCGTGCATGGTGTCGAAAATCGGCGTATTTTGGAAGCGAGCGAAGGGAATGTCTCGTGACGGCTTGATCTGGTGAATCACGGACCTTTGATAGATAAAGCGCAGATCGAAATCCAAAAGGTTGTGACCGACGAATAGGTCGGCTTCAGTAGCGAGTTTCCAAAACCCTTGTAGAATGTCGCGTTCGTTTCCGCCCAAAACCGAAACCGGCGAGTCGAGCGGGGGTTCCAACGCATAAGCCAGACACAGGACACGCGCGGTGGCGCCCGAGAGGCTTAGCTTCTTGATGATCTCGACTTCGTCGAGTTTGAGCTGTGCTTCGAGCAGGCCGTTGTCCTGTAGCGATTGTTCTGTAGGGACAGTTTCGATGTCAAAAAAAAGGATTCTCATAGCAAGGTGAGTTGGACGGGAGACGGAATTTCCTTCGTTGTATCCGGAGGCACTCGGACCGCTTCGCCCAGCCGCAAGAAAATTACATTAAACGCCGCGACTTCTCTATGAAGACTTTGCCGCGTAGCTCGAGAATAGACTTGTGCTTGCTGGCGGTAGCGAACGGCTCCCTCCGTGAGTTTCTCTCTGGCAATCCTATCGGTTTTGTAGTCTGCCAAGTAAAGCAGACCATCATGCTCATAGATAAGGTCAATCACGCCTTCCATGATTTGGCCATTCCAGGGCATCAATAAAGGAACCTCCCGGCCAAGGATTCGGGATGCCGCCAGCTCGGAATAAATCCTTGAGCCAAAAAATACACTAAACATTTCTGTCAGATCGGCCTGTATCTGAGATCGCTCCATTCGAAGCTCGGCGGGCAGCCATTGGTCGAGGAAAGTTTGCATCCGTTCGAAATAGATTTCTCGATCTCGAGTAAAGTCCCAACTTTCAAGAAACCGGTGTGCCAATTCTCCAACCAGCATCGAAGCCGTGCGACTGCGTAAATGCGTCGTTCGGATGGCCGCCTCAGCTAACTCTTCCTCTCGCTGCTTCAACAGCGTAGGCGTGACAAAAACAGGTGTCTTGATTGCGGATTCGTAGGCGTTTCGCCGTCGAGCCCACGTTTCGACGTAGGGTTGCCAATTCCGTTTCTTAGCGGCTTTTCTGCGGTTGGTCTTCGCACGTCCCGGAGCGACGAGATTTTCCGGGACCAGGACCAATTCAACGCTTCCGCCGCCAACGGCGATGGTTTTCGATTCTGAAACAGCGGCGAGGTTCTCCTGGAAGGTTTCGTCTAGCATCGAGAGGAAACTTCCACTTGATCGTCTGCCGGTCGGCGCGCAGGAAATGATGAGGTGCTCTCTGGCTCGGGTCATGGCGACATAGAGAACTCTTTTTTGCTCTTCTGCGATTCTAACCCTGGCTTTCTCTGCGATGTAAAGACCAGCGAGATCCCAAGTCCGCCCCACACGCAATCCCGTGAGGCCTGTGGACCAGTCAAACAACGCTTCCGCGTTGATAGCACGTTGCCCATCGGTTCCAGCTTGACATCCGGCGAGGATCACGACCGGAAATTCCAACCCCTTGGCTTTGTGAATACTCATGATTCTAACCGCGTCAAGATTCTCCTCCGCGAGAACGCTTTCTCCCTCTTCCTTGACGTCGAGCACGCGCCGCTGAAGCTGATGAATCGCTTCTTTGAGAGTGGTTAGGCCTTCTCTGCCTAACAACTCGGCTTGTTGCCGCAGCTTCTCTAGATTCGCCACTGCCTGTTCACCGTAAAAGGTGCAGGCGGCCAGCGTTCTGAGCGGCAGACTGGCAAAAATATGCGATACCGCCGCCCCCACGGGAAGCTTGAAGGTTTCCGCATGGAGCTTGGTGAGCTTTTGGTAAAGCTCTGCCACGGTCGTTGGAAAAGCTTTGTTCTTCAGGCGCTTCACTTCGCGATAGTCGAGTAGATGCTCTCGATGTAATTCATAAATGGTTTGATCGGTCAGGCCGCCCAAAGGTGAGCGGAGTACGCCCACAAGCGCCAGCCGGTCGTATGGATTTTCAATCGCTCGGAACAGGTTCACGGTGTCGATGATTTCTTTCGCCGCGTAAAAGTGCCGCTCTCCCTCTACAACATAACGAATGCCGTTTCGCCTAAAAGGCTCCAGGTAATCGTGAATGTCGGTGAGCTTTCGGAACAGGATCGCGATATCCTTAGGCTGCACCGAAACCTGCTTTCCACTGGAATTGATAATGGCAGCTTTTTCGATGATCTCGTCTTTGAGCCAACGGGCCAGACTCTCGCCTTCGATTCGGCGCGCTTTTTCCGCAGTGATATCATCGTCGCCCATGATGATCTTTCGCACCATCACTTTAGGTAGAGGAGTAATATTCGGGCAGCCGGCGTAAGTTGTATGTGGCGCCGAATTGATGGGGATGTAGGGCGGCTGAACACCATCGCGGGGTTGGATCAAGCATTCGAACACTCCGTTCACGACGTCGATAATGTCGGCGTGACTGCGGAAGTTGGTGGTAAGTAAGCATTCTACGCCGTCCTGGGCTTTAATTAACTTTTCGACAACTTCGAGATAGGCCTCGATATCCGCGCGGCGAAACGCGTATATCGATTGCTTCGGATCGCCAACGACAAAGACCTTTCCGGGGGTGAGTTTTACATTGCGCCACTCTTCGGCCGAATGGTCGATTTTTTCCGCGAGATAAAGAAGAATTTCATATTGGATCGGGTCGGTGTCTTGAAATTCGTCGATGAGAATCGCGCGGAATTGCTTTTTCAACTCCTCGCGTACATGCGGACGATCGCGGACTAGGTTGCGCGCGCGCATGAGCAGCCCATCGAACGATACGAACCCCTCACGAATGAAAGATTCGCGGAATTTCTCGACGAACGGAACGAGAAGTTTCCAGAGGAGCTCGGTCAACTCGGCATCCACCTGGCCAAGGCTTTTGGCGATGCGCACGAGCTGCTGAGCTTCGACGGCATCGGTTTCCGACCAGCCCTGGAGATCTTTATTGATCGATTTTTCCGTAACTAATGATCGCGCCTCGCTTGTACCATTCCCGAAGATCCCTCCGCGTTGGCGAAATTCGCGAATCACCGCTAGCGCGGCGCGAATAAGTTTCTCATTCTGCCTGTCTTCGGTGTAAGTCTCTATGAGAGCCGCCGCCTTCGACTCCAGATTCTTTAGCCAAGGTTCAAGAAACTTAAGAACCTCAACGTCCGTTGGATTCGGTTTAGGACGCTGTAACTCGACGGTTTCGGAGCAGAGCGACTTGGCCAGCGCCTTGACCTGATCCAGGGTCAGCTTGCGGAGAGGTTTTCTCCAGTCATCGCTATGACTCCCCGTGAGCGCCAGTTCTTGATCCAACCAAAGATCCCATTGTTCGTCGAATATGCGCTCGAATTGCTTGCCGTCGTCTTCCTGAAACTGAGGGTCGATACCCGCTTCCAGAGGATAGAGCCGCAACAAACTCGCCGCGAAGCTATGGATAGTACCAATATCGCTTCGTTCCATGTTCCGCAGTGCGTCGTGCACCCTAGTGTCCAGCTCGTCTTTGGAAAGCTGATAGCGATCAATCAGTGATCCGATTTCCCGGTGGGTTTTGGACTCGATGTCGTTTGACGGCTCAAGATCCAGTTTTACGGCGAGATAGGATTGGAGACGCTCCCGGAGCCGGAGTTTGATTTCGTTCGCGGCTTTGTTGGTAAACGTCAGAGCGATAATTTCGGTTATCTTAAGAGGTTCGGGATTGCAGAGCAGAAGCTCGACGAGGCGATCGACTAACAAGGTAGTCTTGCCGGTTCCCGCTCCCGCAGTGACAACGAGATTGTGGTCGAATGTGGCGATGGCGCGCTGCCGCGCGGACGTGTCGGCAAGTTCGGCGGTTATTGCAGAGGGGCTCATAGCTTTTTCGGATCTTTTTCACGCAACTGCCGATGAGGGTCCGTGAGCGGATCATTCTCCGTCCGCCAGAGGCTGGGTGGATGGTTTTTACGGCAGATTTCGGCCACGTCGCAGTGCCGGCAGTATTCTCCCGGTTGGATAAAGAATTGTCCGTCCTGAATTCCTCGGGCGAGGTAGGAGATCGTGTTCTGAATTTCTTCGCCGATTTTGCCGGTAAACCCCTCCGAGTTAAAACTTGTGGTGACCAGAGGTCCATCGGTCCAGCGCGGGGCAATATAGTAAAAGCTGGCCTCGACTTCCGGCGCGACGGTTTGAATCTCTTTTAGCGACGTCAACCGTTTTCCAAGCAGGAAATAAAAAGGTGGTTGCAGTTTCTCGCCGCGCAGCGCCGCGCGGTAAAGATCCTTGTCTTCGGGGTTCAAACTTGCTCCGAATTTAAATTTGTAATCTACCACCCGCAGACGATTTTTCGTCTTGTCACGGTCGATCCGATCCATACGACCGCGAATGGACAACCCGTTCAACGGCTCGGGCCAATTCGGTCCCAATTGGTCTTTGGCGTCGATCTCGACGGCAACCGGAAGGTATCCTGAGGTGGATATTTCCTCGAGATCTCGAGCGATGACCTGGCGCAGCAGTTGCACGAGGATTTCCTGTCGGATTTCCCAGGCCAGAGGATAGCCGACGGGATTGTTCGATGCATGTTCGGCGAAAGCATGCTGCGCGATAGTCGTCAATGTGGATTCAATATCGACAGCCGAGCCTTCCCTAACGAAGTAGCCCCGATCGATCAACTCTTGATAGGTCAATTTTAAAATCAGATGGCCGAGCTCGCCGAATTCTGCCGGACTCGGGCCCATAATATCTTCCGGCCGTTCCAGCCGTTCGAGCCCGAGCACGTGGTGTGCAAAGAACTGAAACGGGCAACGGCCATAAGTTTCCAGCGCAGTGGGAGACAGACCGCGCTCGGAAAAATAGCGCCAGTAATCGGATAACGGGCTGACCATACCGTCGAAAGCATCCAAAGGTGCCGAACTCAAGTCTAGCCGTTCCACAACTTGGCGGCCGTGTTTGTAGATCGCCGGAGAAAGGTCGAAAGCTTCTATGAGGATCGTGGGGTCTCCGTCGTCGAGACTCAATCGGACGGCCAGTTCTTCGGGCAAAAGAAGATCATCGCGATCGAAAGGACCAGTATTAGTCTTGTCCGCGATGCTACGTGGAATGGTACATTCTTTTAAATGATCCTCGGTGTGACCTTCCAGCGCACGGCGTAGCTCTGCCAGATACCATGAGGGAGCGAGCACTCTGCCGCTTTCGTCGGAGCGCTGGAACAAGCAATAGAGCCGCTCCCGGGCGGCGTTTACGAGCAGGGTGAAAATAAGTTTCTCCTCGTCGAAGCCAGCGAGTTTCTGGTTCACCTTAAAGCCCAGATCGCGCTCCAAGGTTTCTCGATCGCGATCGCGAAGAAAGGCGTCTTCCCTAATAGTCCGAGGAAAAACACCCTCGTTGAGCCCCAGGATAAACAGCGCGCGGAAGGATTGGCCCCGGGCAGCGGTAGCGTTGAGCACGGCCACTCCAGCCGCATTTAGAGGGGGAGCTGACACGGTGCAGCGCTCGAGCCAGTGCTGAAACGTCTGGCTAAAATCGCTCGATGTTGTGTTCGCGTGCGCCAAGTCGAGTCCAGCTAGGCGGTCGAGGATGGCGAAAATCTCCATGTGCACAAGATCCTCTGACTTCTCTAACTCCATTTTGTCGGTGTGCGGCGAAATTCCCAGATATTTCTTGAGCAGTCCTCTCCACGTACCAACGTAATGATTCCAAGAAGCCTCTGGCGGCAAGGTGTTTAAATCCATCGAGATCTCGTTGAAAATATTCACCAAGGCGCGAATCTGTGCGGCGGCGATTCGAATCACACGCGGCTCATCATGGTGAGCAACTTGGGAGAGAATCAGATCCCGTGTTGTGTAGTCCTGCAAACGGCGCCACTCGTGGATGCCTTTGCAGATAGCCAACTCACGGGTGGCCAGATCCCACATGTCGGCGCGAGGCAGGACCTTATCCATGCCTGAGGAGTCGAGTTGAAAGTAGGGGGAAGATAACAGATCGATGACCTGGGTCCGGAGATAATCTTTTGCCGGCAGATTGAGCAGCAGGATCACCGCCTTGGTCAAGGGAAACTGCACCAGTGGCTCTTCGATCACGCCCGTCATGGGAATGTGGTGATTGTGAAAGATTTCTTTGATTGGTGGACCGTAGGCATCGAGGGAACGGGCAACGACGCCGATATCATTGAAACTCATCTCGCCATCGGCCACCAGGCGCAGAATCTCCTTGGCGGCAGCCCCGACTTCATCGTGGATGCCAAAGACATTTAGGATTTGACAGCGCCATGTTTTCGGTAACGGCGCATACGGTCTTTCGCCGACTTGGTCAAATAGCCGGAAAGTGGCAGGCAAATTGTCTTGACGTGCCGGAGTCTCGATCAAGTTTGTCATCGCCGTGGCGCCTTGAATGTAGCGTTGGTAAAAGCGCTCGGCGAAACTCCAGCCCGCGTGGCTCGGCTGCGTCCGCAGGAGCGGGAAAAAGACGGTGGCGGGATAATTCTGTACGATGGAGTGAAAGAGATCCACCTGTATCTGAGTAAGGTCGTAGAAGCCGTAGTAGAAAATTTCTGTAAACTGGCTGAGAAAGCGCGACCAGGGAGCTCTTTCCGTTGTCAGTTTGTCTAGGTCGGAATGGTCTTCAATGCCTTTCTCTTGGCAAAAAAGTCGCAAGGTCTGGAGCAAGTCTAGGAGATCGGATGTTCTCTCGCTGGTTCTCGCGGCGAAATGACCCTCACGCAGTGCTTCCAAGGCAACCGACGGCTCGACCATTCCATCGCGCAAATCCCGCAGGGTTTGCCAGAGCGCGGCGCATCCCCCGGCTCTTTCTTCAATGCCGACGAAGGCCTCGGTGCCAGGTAGTTTTGTCCGAATGATTTGACGCAATACCTCTTCGAGAAAAAGGTCGTCGCAAAGAATCGGAGGATTCATGCCATTGATTTCCGACCATAGCCTTAGAGAGAGCTGGTGAAATGTCAGCAGCTGAAGATTGACGAAGGATAGGTTTTGTTCGCGGGTCAAAAGAATCTTTAGACGGCGCCGCAACGATTCTGAGGGAACGAGAACCAACAGCGGCAAGAGCGGATTAGCCGTCTTTTGGGCGCGGATCTCCTCTACCAGGGCATTTTCTAAATAGGGATGAAAAGGACCTAAGACTGTCTTCATTAGAGTCTTCGGAACAAAATTAACATAACCACGCTTCCGGGCAAAGGTTTTTAAGTTGCAAAAGAGCCTTCGAAGATTTAATAGAAGATAAGCTTTCTTCTTTATGTTCTTCACGCCCAAGCTCCAGGCAAAATTTTTCCTCGTTATATTTTTCTTTGTCGCGGCATTCCCTTCCTATGCCCAACAACGCGGCACCGGCATCGTTGTTTCGGACAACCCGCTAGCAACGCAAGCTGGAACAGAGATTCTTGATCGGGGCGGTAACGCTATCGACGCCGCTATTGCCACTGGGTTTGCCCTCGCCGTGGTCGATCAGGCCGCATCGGGTCTCGGCGGCGGCGGCTTCATGATTATCTACGAGGCCAGAGACAAACGGGCCCACGCGTTGGATTTCCGAGAGACTGCGCCGGCGGCGGCGCACGCCGACCTCTATATGAGAAACGGAAAGCCGGTACCATCATTGAGTTTAACAGGCGCGTTGGCAGTGGCGGTGCCCGGCGAAGTGGCGGGTTTGTTGGCAGCGGGGAAGCGGTTTGGCAGTCTGCCGTTGGCGACTCTAATGGCGCCGGCTATTCGTCTAGCGACGGACGGGTTTCCATTGGATGCCGCCCTGCGTTATGCCATCGAACGGCAAGCGTCCAACATGAAAAAGTTTCCTGAGCTGGCTCGAGTCTTTCTGGGAAAAGATGAAGTGCCTTCCGAGGGCGAAATGATTCGCCAACCCGACCTGGGTCAAACCTTGAAAGCGATCGTCTCTGAGGGTGCCGATGTTTTCTATCAAGGCTGGATCGCGCAAGCTATCGTCGATACTGTGAAAGAGGATGGAGGTGTTCTCACTCTTGAGGACTTGAAAAGCTATAAAGCCATCTGGCGTGAGCCACTCGTTGGAAGCTACCGCAAGCGGACTGTGATTACGATGCCTCCGCCGAGTTCAGGTGGGGTGGCTTTGATCGAGATGTTAAACGTGCTGGAAGGGCATCAACTGACCAAGCTTGCGCCCAACTCGGCGACTTATCTTCACCTGGTGGCTGAGGCAATGAAGCATGCCTTTGCCGACCGCGCGCAATATCTCGGCGATCCGGATTTTGTCAAAGCGCCAATTGCAGCCTTGCTGTCCAAGGACTATGCGGCTTGGATTCGCGGCCGGATTTCTCCGGTCAAGACACATCCGCCGAAATATTATGGCTTGGGGAATTTTAAAGCAGAGCAAGGTGGAACGACACATTTTAGCGTGCTTGACCGCTTCGGCAACGCCGTCGCATGCACCTTGTCGATCAACACACGTTTCGGTTCCAAGATCCTCGTGCCTAAGACCGGGATCGTACTGAACAACGAGATGGATGATTTTGCGATCTATTCGAGCGGCAACGTTTACGGCCTTGTGGGCAACGACGCCAATTCATTGCAACCGAAAAAGAGGCCCCTGAGCAGCATGACACCAACAATTATTCTCCAAGGCGATCGACCGGAGTTAATCGTCGGAGCAGCCGGCGGCCCGCGGATCATCAGTGCGACCTTACAAACGATTCTTAACGTCTTGGATTTCCAAATGCCGCTCAAGGAGGCGGTCGAAGCCCCGCGTATCCATCACCAATGGATACCCGATGAGCTCAACGTGGAGGAGAAGTTGCCCCCCGAGACCAAGAAATCACTCGAACGAAGGGGTCACACGGTGAGAGAAAGGATTACTTTGGGAGTGGTTCAGGCCATCCTGGCGAAACGGTCAAGAATTACCGGCGCAGCCGATTCTAGAAAAGCGGACAGGGCGCGTTCGGAATAGCCGTCGGAACTGTTACTGCCGAAGGATTACACAGCCGCAAGCGTTCGCTATCCGTGCTGCCTTTTTTTCAGGCATCCCCAAATCAGTTACGGCGAATCAGCAAGCCTAAGATCAGCCCGACACCAGCGGCGACACCTACCGCGCTCCAGGGATTCTCACGAATATAATCGTCGGCGACGTCGGCATACTCTTTCGATTTCTTGACCAAAACTTTTTCTGCGTCCGCGAGTGCCTTTTTGCCTTCGATCAAGCTTTGCTCGATCTTTTGGCGAGCCGCGGTGACTTTCTCACCGGCTTGGTTCGTGGTGGCTTTTAGTAATTCCTCGGCGTCCCCGACTAAAGTCTTTAGATCGCTGACGAGTCTTTCTCTCGTTGTTTCACCTTCCATGGTAAACCTCCTTGGCTTGTGAATGCCTTGGACCATGATAATCAGCCCTCCAGGGGTATTTCAAGGACTGGTGTTGATTTCAGAATATTTTCTCGCGAAAATGATTTGTGCTTTTTCATCCCTTACCATTAGTGCAACTTTTTGACCCATGGGAGACTAAAGGAGGAAATATCTCGATGTCGCTGTGGAAATTGTACCAGACGGTTTGCTTGTTTGTCGTAGGAATTTTGCTGCTACCCGTAGTTTCTTGGTCTCAAAGCTCCCCCGATCCGAAACTGATCGAGGGAGCCAAAAAAGAGGGTCAAGTCGTTTACTATACGACAATGACCTTGGATCAGAGTAAGCAAACGGTAGATAGGTTTGAAAAGAAGTATCCTTTCATCAAAGTCACCCTTTTTCGGACGGGCGGCGGACCACTATTGAACAAGATTTTCACGGAATCCCGCGGCGGTAGACATGATTGGGACGTGGTCGTCGGCAGAGGCGAAATGGTCTTGCCGCTCATGGAAAGAAAGCTTTTGGCCTCCTACCGCTCGCCGGAGGACAAGATGATTGACGACCAATTGGTAGACAAGGAGGGTTACTGGACAGCTTATTACGTCAATAGCTACGTGCTGGGCTGGAATACCAAGCTGGTAAAACGCGAGGATGTCCCAAAAACTTATGACGCGCTGCTCAATCCCAAGTGGAAGGGCGGACAGATATCTCTCGATACCGAGGCCTACGGCATGTTCGAAGGGTTGAAGGGTGTGTGGGGCAACGAGAAGGTGCTGGACTATTTCAAAAAACTTGCGGCTCAGGGACCGGTTTTAAAGCGCGGCAATACTGAAAGAGTGCAGTTAGCTGTGGCCGGTGAGTATCCGTTGATCATTGCTTACAATCAGACGATTCAAAGAATGACTTCTCGTGGCGCGCCGATTGACTGGATCGCCCTCGACCCGGCGGTGACTCAGGTGAATCCCGCGATGATCGGAGCAAAGGCTCCCCATCCTAACGCGGCTCGACTGTTTTACGACTACATTCTTTCGAAGGAAGGCCAAGAGCAACTTCGTGGTTTCCAGAGAATTCCGGTGCGCAGGGACGTGGAACCCGATCCGCCGCGGCTCTTCAGAGGATTCAAATACGTCATCGAAAATCCTGAGGACTATAAAGATTTCGATGCCACGGTGAAGCAGTACTTGGAGATCTTCAAACTGCGTTGATTAATATGCCACGACATCGGGCGGAGGCACAAACCGCGGCTGTAGGCTCGCCAGAGCATCTTGTCTAAAGCCTGACGTTTAGTTTTTAAAGGGACTCTTGAGCAGGATCGTTTGGTCTCTGCCCGGGCCGACCGAGACGAGAATGATCTCGGTCTCAATAATTTCCTCAAGGCGGCGGACATACTTCTGAGCCTGTGCCGGCAGGTCAGAAAAGCTTCTCACGGCGTCGAGCGGTTTCTCCCAGCCTTCCATCTCTTCGTAAACCGGTTGGGCATTCTGCATTACCTTAAAACTCGCGGGAAAATCATGCAGGATCTTGCCGCTACTGCGATAGTCAGTGCATATGGGAATCATCTTGAAACCCGTCAGGACATCGAGTTTGGTCAAAGCGACGCCGGTAATGCCGTTCATCCTGACCGCATGACGCAGGCCCACGGCATCGAACCAGCCGCAGCGACGCGGTCTTCCGGTTGTAGCGCCGAACTCAAACCCCTCGCGTTTGAGCGTTTCTCCGTCCTGCCCGTGGATCTCCGTGGGAAACGGACCACTCCCTACTCGCGTCGTATACGCCTTGGAGATCCCAATGATTTGATGAATGTGGCGCGGCCCAATACCCGCGCCGTTGCACACGCCACCGGCGACTGTGTTCGAAGAAGTAACGAAAGGATAAGTTCCGTGATCCACATCTAAGAGCGTACCTTGCGCCCCTTCAAACAGCACCTGCTTGCCCGCGCGCATCTCCCGATCGAGCAAGAGGCTGGTATCGGTCACGTAGGATTTCAGTTTGTCTCTGTAGACGCTGTAACTATCGTGGAGCTTGTTAAAGTCCAGGGTTTTCTCTTTCAGTATCGCTTTCAGATAAATATTTTTCTCTTCGATATTGCGCTGAAGTTTCTCCTGAAACGTTTCTTCTTCCAGTAAATCAATCAAGCGAATGCCCACCCGCGCCACTTTGTCTTCGTAAGCGGGGCCAATCCCGCGTCCCGTCGTGCCAATCATCCCTTCGCCGCGCAAACGTTCACGCGCCTGATCGATCGCCTTGTGGTAGGGCATGATCAGGTGCGCTTCTTCGCTGATTCGAAGTTGAGCGTCGTCCATGAAGTGGCCTTGTCCTTTGAGTGCGGTGATCTCTTCAAGCAGAACCTCGGGGTCGACTACGACGCCGTTGCCGATGACGCAGAGTTTGTTGGGGTGTAGGGCTCCTGAGGGTATGAGGTGAAGAACAGTTGTCTTGCCGTCGACCACGAGAGTGTGACCGGCGTTATTGCCGCCTTGAAACCGAACGACGATATCAGCGTCCTCAGCGAAGAGATCGACAATTTTGCCTTTGCCTTCGTCTCCCCATTGGGCGCCGATGATTGCAACGTTGGCCATTTTGTTTGTTGCAGATTGCGAATTTAGAACTTTGGCAATCGAATCAGAGTTTTACCAGCTCCGCCGAAACAATTTCCGGCCGGTCGCGTAGCTCTCGAAGCGCTTTTTTACTCACGGCATCGTCTACATGGATAAAGGAAATGGCATTGCCTCCCTTTTCAGTACGCCCCAATTCCATGCCGGCGATGTTAATACCGTTGCGACCTAAAAGCGAGCCGACCGTTCCTACCACTCCTGGTACGTCTCGATTACGCAAGATGAGAATGTAGCCCTCCGGCACGGCTTCGAGATAAAAGCTATCCACCCTAACGATGCGCGGGTGTTTACTGCCAAAGACGACACCTTCGACTTCAAGCTGTTTGCGGCCCGTGTCGGCCTTGACCGTGATGTAGTTGGAGAAATCACCGGTGCGGCTGCTTTTAGATTCCACCACCTTGATGCCACGCTCGCGAGCCATCAGAGGCGCATTCACATAGTTGACCGCCGACTCCATGATGGGCGTGAGAATTCCTTTCAAGACCGCGAGGGTTAAAGGGGCCAGATTGTATTGTGTGACGTCTCCGCCGTATTCAACGCCAACCTCTTTGGGAAGTGAACCCGCCATCTGGCTCACCAAGCTGCCGAGTTTTTCAGCAAGCATCAGATATGGTCGAAGGACTTCCAGAAGTTCGGGACTTACTGAAGGCACGTTGAGAGCGTAGCGCACGACGCCCTGGGCAAGAAAGTCGACCATCTGCTCCGCCACGGCGATGGCCACATTGAGTTGGGCTTCATCCGTGGAGGCGCCGAGATGCGGTGTTGTGATAACCTGATTCATTTTAAGAAGCGGATGGTCGGACGAGGGTGGTTCATCCACATAAACATCGAGTGCTGCACCCGCCACCTTTCCCTCGAGGATGGCATCTGCGAGATCTTTCTCGTCGACGATGCCGCCGCGGGCGCAATTAATGATACGGACCCCGGTCTTCATTTTGGCAAAAGCGTCACGATTGATCAGCCCCTGTGTTTCCGGCGTAAGGGGTACATGGACGGTGACGAAATCGGATTTTGTAAAGATCTCCTCTAGGCTCGCCGGTTCCACGCCCATGCGCGCGATGCTCTCCGGGGAAATAAACGGATCGTAGCCGATCACTTTCATTCTGAGCCCGGCGGCTCGCTCGGCGACGATCCGGCCGACATTGCCGAGGCCGATGACGCCGAGGGTTTTGTTACACAACTCTACGCCGACGAATTTATTGCGGTCCCATTTGCCGCCTTTCAGGGAGGCCACCGCCTGAGGGATGTGGCGGGCCAATGCCATCATCAGGGAAAGCGTATGCTCGCCGGTGGTCACGTTGTTGCCGCCGGGCGTGTTCATCACCACAATCCCTTTTTTACTCGCGGCGTCAACATCGATGTTTTCGAAACCGACGCCCGCTCGTCCAATGACCTTAAGATTCTTAGCCGCTTCGATCAGGTCCCCTGTGATTTTTGTGCCACTTCGAATGACCCAGCCATCGTAGTCAGCGACAATTTTTTTGAGCTCGTCAGATTTGAGCCCGATACGCACGTCCACTTCAAAACCGTGAGCGCGCTGGAAGACTTCTAGGCCCTGGGGAGCCAGAGAATCGGTGACGAGAATCTTCATCGATCAGTTCAAAGCCTCCATCAGCACTTCTTGAGCCGCAGCGACACCGCGTCCAAATGGAATCTCGGCGCCGAATTTTCTTAACGCCATTTCCAGCGCGGCAATCGCCGTAATCACATCGAAGGCGCCCATGTAGCCGACGTGAGCGATGCGGATCGCCTTGCCTTTCAATTGATCCTGGCCTTCGGCCAAGACAACTCCCATCTGGTCCCGCAGGTAATCCAGAACCTTGTCCGCGTCCAAACCATCCGGTAGAAAAATTCCAGTCGCCGCCGGGCTTGGACTATCCGGCGCCAAAAGTTTCAGCCCCATAGCGGTTGCCGCCGCGCGCGTGGCGCGCGCCATGCGGGCATGTCTGGCGTAGACGCGATCCAAACCTTCCCGCGCCATCATGTTGAGCGAGGCGCGCAAGCCGAATATCAAGGAGACTGCGGGCGTAAAAGCACCGGAGCCTTTTGCCTGATTCTTGCGTTCGAGATTGAGGTCAAAATAGAAGCGGGGAAGCTTGGCTTTCTTAGTCTTTTGCCAAGCGCGCTCACTGAGCGCGATGAACCCCAGGCCTGGAGGCAGCATGAGCGCTTTTTGCGAACCTGTGACGAGCGCATCGATGCCCCATTCGTCGAGTGGGACGGGAAGCACTCCCACGGCTGTGACACCATCGACGAGAAACAGCGGCCCATTCTTCGTTAGGCTCGCAATTTCCTTTACCGGATGGAGTACGGTGGTCGATGTCTCGCTCGCCTGGAGCATGACACTTTGAATCTCTGGGTGTAGTTTAAGCTGCTTCTCGACCACGTCAACTTTGACCGCTTGGCCCCATTCGACTTTGACCTCGATTGGATCCAGTCCGAACGCATTGGCAATATTTAACCAGCGCTCGCCAAACTTACCACCATTGATCACCAGGACCTTGTCACCCGGCGAGAAGAGATTCGATACCGCCGCTTCCATCGCTCCGGTGCCGGAACAGGCCAGCATCAACACATCGCCATGGGTGCCAAAGAGAGTCTTAAGACCTTGGCGTGCTTCCTCGAACACCTTGTTAAACTGAGGCGTTCGGTGGTGAATCATCGTTTCCGACATCGCCAGTGCGACCTCGTTGGGGATCGGGGTAGGGCCGGGTGAGAGGAGATATTGCTTGATCATGACTGTCCTTTTTACCTATCGGCCAGTTGGAGGACCGTGCTGCGCCGAGGCAGGTGAAGGGTGTGATAAACGGCGTCAGCAAAAGTCAACGGCGCTCCGTCCATAAAAAAAGCCTGAACCTCTTCTATTAAGAGACCCAGGCGTTCGGCCGTCTTAACGCTTTGCACTCCCTCGTGGTCGATTCCACGCTGACGCCAGTCGCGCAAAACCTAAAGAAAACTTTTATCTTAGATGCATCGCCTTGTCAATGGTTTGCTTTCTATGATTTGCCAACCTCAGCTTATTTGTGCAAATATCCGCATGCTCTATGGACAAACTCATTCTGTTCGACCTTGACGGTACACTTACTCGCACGCAAAACGGTTACCTTCCGTTTAACGAAGCGATTCTCAAGACTTTCGGCGTCAGTGGCGATATTCGGTCGGTGATTCCTGATGGCAACACCGACCCGCAAATCGTTCGGGAAATCTTTGCCAAAGCAAACGTTCAAAAAGAAATTGATGATGGCCATTGGGAGCAATTTGCACGAAACCTACGGCGAAGTTATTCCAGTGCGCTAAGCGCGGGAGCGACGACCGTTCGTGCGCTTCCCGGCGCGGCGGAATTGCTTTCTTTACTTTCGGAAAAAGCGGAGTTGAGTCAGGGCGTGGTTACGGGCAATTTCGAGGTGACGGCGCAAATTAAACTGGAAGCGGCAGGCTTGTATTCTTATCTGTGCCGCGGTGCTTATGCCAGCGATTCCCCCCATCGCCGTGACTTGCCTAAGATTGCTAAAGAGCGTTGGGAGCAGTCGACGGGAAAGTCTCTCCGCGCTGAACAGTGTGTGATCGTAGGTGATACACCGAGGGATCTCGATGCCGCCCGTCAAAATCATATGAAGTGTATCTTAGTTGGGACGGGAAGGTATCCTTGGGAAGAGCTCCAACACTGGAAGCCGGACGCATGTTTGGCGGATCTCACTGATACACTGGAAGTGATAAATATATTGCTGAATCTATAGTTTCAAGATGAGGTGAAAGATGCACTACCGTACAGTGGGTAAGACGGGAATCAAAGTGTCGGAGATCGGCTTCGGGTGCGGCAACAATGCCGTTCTCATGGTAAAGGCGCCTTACGGAGAGCAAAAGAAGGCTGTCCGGCACGCATTGGATCGAGGAATCAATTTCTTCGATACGGCGTTTGCCTATGGCTTAGGCAAATCCGAGGAGAATCTAGGACGGATACTCAATGACCTCGGCGCACAACCAGTGATTTCCACCAAGATTCGGTTAGACGCCGATGCCGTCGGCGATGTCAGAGCCGCTACGGTCCGAGCGGTCGAAGCGGGACTCAAACGACTCAATAGAGATCGCGTTGACTTTATCCAGCTTCACACCCGAGTCACGTTAGAGCGTGGTGCGGCGAAGCGGTTCAGTCTTACGCCGCAAGATGTGCTCGGACCCAAAGGGGTGCTCGAAGGCCTCAAAACGATGCGGGATCGAGGCAAGGTAGGCTACTTCGGCTTTAGTGGACTGGGTGAGGTGCCAGCGTTGCACGAGTTGGTTAATAGCGGGGAGTTCCATGGGTTTCAAGCCTACTACAATCTACTTAACCCGAGCGCTGGCCAAGAGGTTCCACAAGGCTTTAGCGCGCTGGATTACCGTCGCATTATCGATCGGGCAGCGGGTAAGGGAATGGGCGCTTTTGTCATTCGTGTTTTGGCGGCCGGCGCGCTGACATCGGATCCCACCCCCGGCGGAGGCAGCAGCGCGGAACCCCTGTCGCCCGGATCCGACTATGCTTTAGATATTCAACGTGCCGAGAAGGTGAAAGCTGCGCTCGGTATCGATGGAAAGAGCCTAACCCAAGAGGCGATCCGCTTTGGATTAATGAAATCGGAAGTCTCGACTGTGCTCGTGGGTTTTTCGAATACTTCCCACATCGATGAAGCAGTCGCCTGCTCCGGCTCGGGCGGATTGACTCAGGATAAGATGGCGAAGATGAGACAGCTTTGGGATAGCGACTTCGGTCAATCGGAGCGTTCAAAGTGAAGTTGCTGCAGAGGCCGACGCAAGCTGAAAAGAGGAACCGATGAAAAAGCTCTTCCTTGTTTTTCTGCTTCTCAATGCCACCGATGAACTGAGCGCGCAGAGCTCATTTTACCAAGGTAAAACCATCAGGATCATTGTAGGTTATCTAGCCGGGGATAATCACGATCTTTGGGCGCGGGCTTATGGCCGCTTCATGGGAAGGCATATTCCCGGGAACCCTGACTTCGTTGTCCAGAATATGCCGGGAGCAGGGTCCATGATCGCAGCCAATTATGTCTACAACTTGACCAAACCAGATGGATTGACCCTCGGCGCCATCGGTGGGGCACTGTATTACGCTCAGCTCACCGGGCGTGGGGAAGTCAAGTTCGATTGGGCGAAATTTACCTGGATTGGAACCGCCGACCGTAATGGCACGTTGGTTTTCATGCGTTCTGATGCTCCGTACAAAACGCTCGAAGATATTCGCAATGCTAAGGAGGGTCCGAAATGTTCCGCCACAGGAGTCGGCAGTGCCGGGTACGATATGCCCAGGCTTCTGGGAGAGACGCTGGGGTTAAAATTCACCGTGATCAGCGGCTACCCGGGAGGGGCGGAACAAGACTTAGCGCTTGAAAGAGGAGAGGTCCAGTGTCGCGCAATAACCGTCGACGGCTTTTTTGGACGCGAGCCGTTTCTTACTTGGTACAAGACCGGTTTTGTCCGGATTCTTTTGCAAACCGGTCGCCAACGTAACCCCAGAATTCCGGACGTTCCGACTTTGTACGAGCTGATGGATCTATACAAGATTTCCGAAGCGAAGAAGCGACTGGCGACCGTTTATTTGGGCGCTGGCGGTTTTGGCTCGCGGCCCATTGTGGCTACGCCGGGCATCTCCGCAGAGCGCGCGCAAATTCTTCGTGAGGCTTATGCTAAGACGCTCAAAGACTCTGAGTTCTTAGAGGAAGCAAAAAAGAAACGCTGGCCGGAGATCCAATTTTCTAACGGCGCTGAGTTGGAAGCCCTGGCAAAAGAGGTGATCGATCAGCCTCCCGAGGTGATCGATTGGTTGAAGCAACTCTTGGGGAAGTAACTCTCTCGGTTCTCGCTCAGCACGAGGTCAGAATGAGAAAGTTTGTGTCAGCAGTCTTTCTTCTCCTAAGCTGTAATCCGTCGGCTCAAGCCCAAGCGCCTTACTATCAAGGTAAAACCGTGACGATTGTTGTGGGGACTATCGCGGGGGATCTCTACGACCTCTATGCCCGTGCCATCGCTCTGGTCATAGCTAAACACATTCCGGGAAATCCCAATATCATCGTGCAAAATATGCCCGGCGCGGGGCAGATGATCGCGGCCAACTATATTTACAATGTTGCTAAACCCGACGGTTTAACGATTGGGGCGATCAATGCGGGTCTATATTTCGAGCAGCTGATCGGACGACCTGAGGTCAAGTTCGATTGGACAAAATACACGTGGATCGGAAACGCTACCAAATCGCCTCAAGTTCTCTATATGCGGGTGGATAGTCCGTATAAAACCATCGAAGACGTGCGCAGTGCCAAAGAGCCGCCCAAATGCGGCACCACGGGTATGAGTAACATGGGCCACTTCGTGCCGAAACTGTTGGAAGAAACTATCGCGGCGAAGTTCAACGTAGTTTCTGGTTACCAAGGAGGCAACGAGATCGATCTTGCCGTGGAAAGGGGGGAGATCCAGTGCCGCTCGCTGAGTTCCGAGGCGTATTTCTCGCGGGAGCCGTTTCATACTTGGCGCAAGAATAATTTTGCAAGAATACTGGTGCAAGGAGGAAAGAAAAGGGACGAAAGGGTAGCGGATGCTCCGACTATCCACGAGCTGTTGAGCAAATACAAAGCGCCGGAATCGGGGCGACGCCTGGCGACAGCGTTACTCGCTTCAGGCGACTTTCATCGACCCTACCTCGGGCCACCGAGTATGCGCCCGGAACACGTCAAAGTTTTGCGCGAAGGCTTTGCGAAAACAGTAAAGGATCCGGCGTTTTTGGCAGAAGCCAAAAACAAGAAGCTCGATATCGATCCGAGCAGCGGCGAGGAAGTGGAGGCGTTGGCCAAAGAAGTGATGTCGCAGCCGCCTGAAGTAATCGAGCGATTGAAGAAGCTTATGGGACAATAGTGAGACATCGTCGGTGGTGCAGAAGGAGAGGGCCGACTCACTGCTCTGATAAGGTAACCCAAACCGATTGCCTCCATAAAGGTCGATCAGTTTTCGCCGATTAAAGGAGTAGAACGATCCTTTGCCTTCGTTGTTCATTGTGAGAAGCCAAGGTTATGGCCTTTAAACAGAGTCTCGACCGTGCCGTGAAAGTCTTCTCTTCACGACGGTCGCGGACCGTCACACCGCCAACATCTGTAAGTCAGATCATGACGCGTGATGTGTTGTCGGTTTACCCCGGTCAGTCCTTCGCTGAAGCGGTGGGACTTATGGCGAATCGGCCGTTTCGACACGTTCTTGTGATCCATCCTAACGGCAGGCTTGCCGGCGTAATCTCTGACCGCGATCTTTTGCGCATCATGGGAGCGACCACGGATTGGAAAGAGAAAAAAGTGAGCGACGTCATGACCCAGGATGTAGCGACGGTTACGCCAGAGACTCCACTTTCGGTCGCCGTCCGAGAGATGTTGGCGCGTCGAGTGAATTGCCTGCCAGTGCTTTACGATGAAAATAAGCAGGTGTGTGGAATTGTGACCTCCACGGATCTATTGAATGCGTTCGAAAAGCTTCAGGCGTCTGTTGAAAAACAGAGCAGATAAATCTCGTTGTTGAAAGAGCCTATTTCTGACCACTTGAGTTCTGTATTCTTACGGCTTGATATCCTGCAAAAACCAATCCGTCGGAATTTCATGGCCTAAGCCCTTCTCTTTTGCAGCTCGGTAGGCGCAGTAGCCCATGGCCGCGAACTGTACCCCGGTTCCCACATTGTTGAGAAAAAAAGTGATTTGTTTATCGTCGGTGCGGCCGGGAGCTTTGCCAGCGATCAGGTCGCAAATTTCAGGATAGCGGCTCCAGTCGCGTGGCTTCTCACGGCGCACCCCAGGCATGTCGTTGACAACCCCGGGCGGTTGGTAATGTTGAATACCGCCAAATTGAGTATGAATAGCGACCACGTCGCACCTGTCCAAAGCCGCCGGGTCGGTCTCGAATTCCCGAATGGAGTTGTAGTGCATGCCGGGTCGCAGCCAATCGGGGTGTAAAACCGGCCGAGACGAGTTCGTCGCACTGCAAACGACGTCGCAGTCTTCAACCGCTTCTTCCGCGCTACTTACCGGCTCTCCGGCTACACCTGTTTCGCGCACCATTTCTTCAGTAAATTTTTTCCGGTGCTCCGGATTCGGGCTGAAAACTTTTACTTTCTTGATTTCTAGTACAGAAGTCATGAAGCGATAATGAGCTCGCGCTTGGCCGCCGGTACCAATAAGGCCTAGAACTTCAGAGTTCTTGCGCGCCATTACTTTCATTCCGAGAGCGCTGGTGACGCCGACACGGGTCTGCTGAATGAAACCATCGGGCATGATAGCCAACAGTTCGCCGTTCTCGGTGCTAAAAAGCTGGACCAGTCCAACAAACATTCCTTTTGCCAGCGGCAATTTATCTAGACGAACGGAGTTGTGAATGTGCTGTTCTTGATCAACGGTCGAGGTAACGCGAAGCGCGAATATACCGTATTTTCCTATGCCGCCGTCGACGGACTTAAAGTTATAACTAGACTGCGGCAGGGGGTGAGAGAGATACGACTGGCTGGTGGGTCGATTGACCGCCCGGCTAGACGCCAATTCCCGATAAGCTTCTTCCATGACACTGAGACATTCTTTCATATTGAGGGATTTTCGAATGTCGTCGTTGCTTAGAATGAGAGTCATCTCTTCCTCGGTGCTAGCTTCTTTAGAGTGCCATTCCTATCCGATCAATGTATAATAATTGTCCAATCAATTGAATGAGTCATTGGGAGATAGGATTCATAGAGCGGACTCTCTGCAAAAGATAAGTCGGTCCGGCCGCGCATATGGCTCACAACTATTTGGATTACTTTAGTTTCCTCTGCGAGTCGGTAAAGTCTTCTGCTCTCCCGCCGATAAGCAGAAGAGGACATGGATTTAGTTGCGTTCCGGGGAGCGCATGTATCGCTACATTTCCACTGCAAGCCTTTGATTTTAAAATAATAAATCTGCTCAAAAATTCTATGGAGCGCAACATCGAAATTGCCGCGTCAAGCGATATTGCAGCCGGCCACTCTGGGAGGTCTGCCTCGGCTACCCGTGTGGCTGACATCATGAGCAGCAAGCTGGTTACTCTATCTGCACATCATACGTTTGGCCAGGCAGTCCAGTTAATGACCGATTCCTTTTCGCCATTTTCTAGTGATTCATGCGGATGGGCGCCTCGCCGGTGTCTTCTCCGATCGAGACGTTTCGCGTGCGCTCGGGCGCACCCCCAATTGGCAGGCTAAAAATGTGAGCGGAGTGATGACGCATAAGGTGTTTACAGTAACACCCGAAACACCTCTTTCGGTGGCTGCCGCGGAAATGTTGTCGCGTCGCATCAACTGCCTTCCCGTCGTTGGAAGTGACGGAAAGGTGTGTGTCATCATAACTTCGACCGATCTCCTGCGAAGCTATCAAAAAATTCAAGCCTCACTGGAAAATAATTCGGTCGGTACAAGTGCAGCTTCTGTGTGATTTTAAGGATGAGCTTGTTTTCTTTGACACTTTCGCTTGAGGAGGCCTCGGTATGAATAGGGCAAACAGGGAAATTAGCGCACGCGAATCTTCAATGACGGCAGAAAGCGAATCAACTGGAAGATACACGTGCGTTGCTGACGTGATGACTCGTAAGACGGTCAGCCTTAGTCCCCATCATAGCATCACCGAGGCAGTGAGCTTGATGGCCGACCGTCATTTTCGTCATATCGTCGTTGTGGATACCGGGGGACAGATTCTCGGTGTTATCTCGGATCGTGATATCTTGCGTACTTTGGCGAGAACCAACAACTGGCAAACGAAGGACGTTAGTCAGATCATGACGCCCGACCCGTTTACTGTCAAACGTGAAACCCCGCTTTCCGTTGCGGTTGCGAGAATCGTCTCCAAGCGCATCAATTGTCTGCCGGTACTTGACGATGAGGGAAAGGTCTGCGGAATCGTTACCTCTACGGACTTGCTAAAAGCCTATCAGAAGCTTCTGGTATCGCTTGAACGCAATCGCGCGACGCCATGACATCGCGTCTTGTTAGCCGGGTGCTCGGATAAGTGAAGCAGAAATTCAGACGTGTGACTAGCGGCGGCGTTTCAGACTCACTTTGCGCACCGGCTTTTCTTTCTCAGTACTCGCCTCTGTTGACGAAGAGTCCAGCTTAGGTTGGATGTTGTCCTTGATCCACTTCGGGTCCCACCACTCTTTCGGCAATACAGGGATTCCTTGTAAGAGAGTCGCGAAGTGCAGATGATCGCCCACGGCAAGACCCGTTTCTCCGGTCTTGCCGATAATTTGTTGCTGCTTGATCTGTTCGCCCTCTTTAACGTCAACGGAACTCAGATGGCCGTAAAGGGTTGAAAGTCCAAGACCGTGGTCGATGATGACGGTGTTACCATAGATGCCCAAATCCCCAACGAAACTTACAACCCCGCTGTTGGCCGCTTCCACGGGATATCTTTTGGTTACGGAGAGATCAAAGCCAAGGTGATAGGCCGTGTCGATTGGTTCATTGCGGTAGATGTAAGTTCTCGAGTCTGCGAAGTTGGCCTCCACCTTGGAATTGGAAAGCTGAATGAAGGGACCGCTCCAAAGCATGCGATTGGCGGTTTTTTGGCCCACCACGCGGATCTTGTCTTCGTTTTCTTTACGTAAGCCATGATTAACCTTGACAAAAATATCCTTCGGATTGCCCTGGCGCGCCCCGACGTCATTTAGGAGCGGCGCAACTTTGCCTTGGATGAAATCGTCGGACACAGGGATGGTGCTTTTCTTGTATTTGACATCCTTGAGGGTATAAGCAAGCCGTAGCTCGCGTGAGTTGCCGGCCTTGTCGGTGGCTACCAGGACCGCCTTTTCGTCTTCGGATACGTTATACGGGTGAGCGAAGAAAGAGATATAGGTATCCGGGTCCTTGGTTTGCCCCTTATAACCAGGAAAAAAATAATTGCCGATCTTCACCCCGCTTGTCGCCGCATCGGATGAGGTTTTATACGCTACCAATCCGACGCCGCCGAAGTTGACGTAAGGATCGTCGGCAATAAGCTCCAGCGAAGGCGGGGTGATATCGATGATAACGTTTTTCTCAATTATGGTCTGGTTACCGCTGAAAAAGCCCCACAGGGAGCGATCACGAGCGCTCACACGGAGCAAGGCAGGGCCTTCTTTGATGCCGGATAGCTTCGATGAAGCGAGCGTCACTTTCGCTTGCATGACCAGCGGGTCATACTCTTGCGAGAAGAGAGATCGTTCGGTGCCGCCCGCAGAAAGCGTTACGGCAACGGATTTTAAGCCGGTGCCGGTTTCATTGATTTCTATTTCGAGGGGAGCGAGTCCGAGGGTATCCGTGTCAGGTGTGATTTTGACTTGCGGTTTGTACCATTCAAACTTGGGTACCAGGAAGTAACCTCCAGCGACGATGGCCGCCAAAAGGATAACGACGATGATGTTTCTAAGAACGTTGGTTCTTCTGGGAGGTCTACCTAGTTCCAAGGCGGTCATGCTTTGGTGATGAAAGGATGGAAGCGTCTAGCTCGTTGAACCAGAATATTAAACGTCGGACAGGTCGAAGTCAATAAAATATAGCGGGATAAATCCGATGAAGCCAACTCATTAGGTGTTTTGAGGTAGTCACTGCATCACTAGCCAACCTAAGCTCAGAGTGTTCCTCTTTCGCTGAAGCTGTAGTAACGCTCGAGACCGATTACGACATGGTCGAGCACTCGGATACCCATGACTTCGCCAACTTCCTTAAGTCTTCGGGTGATTTCGATGTCTTCTTGGCTGGGAGCCGGGTCACCGCTGGGGTGATTGTGAACGAATATGACGGCAGCGGCTGATTCGCGGATCACCGGGTTATAGACTTCTCGAGGATGAACCAGCGATGCGGTCAGTGAGCCTTCGGAGATTTTCACTTCACGGATTTTCCGATTTTTGTTGTTTAGAAGAACAACGTAGAAAAGCTCTCGTTTCTCTCTCTCAAGGCTGTCGCGAAAGTGTCGAAAGACATCTTCCGCGCAGCGCAGGGGTTGACCTATTTCCCACTTGTGATTACCGATCCGTCTCGCGATTTCCAGGCAGGCTTTGATCTGGGCGACCTTCGCTGGTCCAATCCCTGTGACCTTCCGTAATTCACTCACGGAAGCTTCTTCAATTCCTTTCAAGCCCCCGAATTGGCTTAGCAGGTGGCGAGCGTGATCGATGGCGCTCTCGCCCGTGCTGGCATTACCGACACGCAGAATAATCGCCAGCAGTTCAGTGTCAGTCAAAGCTTGGGGGCCCTTTGCCAGGAGCTTTTCTCTGGGCCGATCTTCCGCCGGCCATTCCTTAATGCTGGTTGGGCATCGGGTCATAGTCTCTCGCCAGGGGTTTTGTGTGGTTCTACGACGAATTCCAGGCCTCCGCTCGCGTTCCTCTACCACAACCGAAGGCCTAGTCCAATACTCTTAAAACAAGCCCTTTGAGATATTCGCCTTCCGGGTGATGCAGGCTAACAGGGTGGTCGATGGGCTGGCCGAGTCTCTTGAGGACGGAGACTTTGCGTGGCGCGTCGATGGCGGCGCCGAAAACGACCTTCTGGAACAGATCGATGGAGAGATGCTGGGAACAGCAGAAGGTAAGAAGGAAGCCGCCGGGCCTCAAGTGCCGCAGCGCGTGGAGATTGAGAAACTTGTATCCGCCGGTGGCTCCGTCAACGTCGCCACGCTTACGGGCCAACGAGGGCGGGTCGAGGACGATAATGTCAAAAGCGGCATCACATTCCTTGAGATAAGTAAAAACGTCGCCTTTGAGTAGCTCCGCGCCGCCCGTTTCGAAGCCGTTTAGCGCCAGGTTTCGCCTGGCCAGTTCGAGCGCGGACTTCGATGAATCCAACGACACCACTTCCTTTGCCCCGCCGCCCAAGGCATAGACGGAGAAAGCGCCGCTGTAGGAGAAGCAGTTGAGAATCTTCTTATCTCGCGCGATCGTCGAAAGCAAAGCACGGTTGTCTCTCTGGTCTAAAAAGAATCCGGTTTTCTGTCCCCGCCTCACGTCAATGACAAACTTAAAGCCATTTTCTTCGATGGCAATCAGTTCAGGAGGCGGCTCTCCTGCCAATACGCCGACTGACGGCGCGATGCCTTCCTCGTCTCGAACTCGCCCTTCGCTTTTCTCAAAAATCCCCTTCGGAGTCACAAGCTTGGAAAGCGACTCGACGATAGCAGGCTTAAAGTAATCCATACCGGCAGTAAAGAACTGGCAAACCAGGAATTCGCTGTAGCGATCGACGATCAAACCGGGAAGAGAGTCCCCTTCACCGTTGACGACCCGATAGGCATTGGTCACTTTGGAAACGAGTTTCTCTCGGAAGGATAAAGCCTCAGAGAGACGGCGATGGAAGAAATCGCGATCGATTGCCTCTTGCCGCCAAGTTAGAACACGAACCCGAATTTGTGATTTAGGGCTGAACAGACCGCGCGCGATCCAGTGCTTCTCCCAATCAAAAACATCAGCGACACCGACTGCGGCCGCGTTGTTCTCAATTTTCTCTATGGCTCCGGAAAAGATCCAGGGATGGCCCCGAAGAACGGGGACCTCGCGGCCCTTCTTTAATATGACGCTCAGCAAAAGATTCGTGGGCGAAGCGGCTATTCTTTTCTGAGAAACGTTCCGCTTTTGCCGCCGCTTTTCTTGACCAGCCGGATTTCGCCGATAGACATCTCGCGATCGACGGCTTTGCACATATCATAGATCGTCAACCCGGCCACTGAAACAGCGCTCATGGCTTCCATCTCCACACCGGTTTTTCCGCTGACGCGCACGCTGGCTTCGATCTCTACACGCGCTGGATTCTCCGCGGGCTTCAAACGAATTTCAACCGAAGTAATGTTTAGCGGATGGCACATAGGAATGAGTTCGGAAGTCTTCTTTGCTGCCATAATGCCCGCTACGCGAGCCACCGAAAAGACATCGCCTTTTTCGATCTTGTCAGCCAAGATCAGCGCCAGAGTCTCCGGGCGCATGTGAATCGTTCCCCGCGCGACGGCGATCCTGTTGGTTATGTCTTTATCGCTAACATCCACCATTTTGGCGCGACCCTGTTCGTCAAGATGACTGAGTTTCGCCATATCTATCTTTCTTTCTCGCACCGGGTTTTTATGTTACAGAAACTCTATGGCGAATAAAAGTCACTACCGTGTCATTATCTTGGGATCGGGAGCCGCGGGCTTAACTGCGGCCATCTATACTGCGCGGGCGAATCTCGAGCCTTTGGTCATCGAAGGCTCCCAACCCGGCGGGCAATTGACCATCACCACGGACGTTGAAAACTATCCCGGTTTTGCCGAAGCGATCATGGGTCCGGATCTAATGGAAGAGTTCAAAAGACAAGCGGTTCGATTTGGCACCGAGACGCTTTTCGGCGAGGTGACTTCGGTGAAGCTAAAGCAGCGGCCGTTTCAGGTTGTTGTCGGTAAAGAAAGTTTGACCTGCGATTCTTTGATTGTTGCCACCGGCGCGACGGCCAAGTTGTTGGGGCTCGAGTCCGAAGCCAAATTAATGGGTCACGGGGTGTCCGCCTGCGCTACTTGCGACGGTTTTTTTTTCAAAGATAAGAAATTGGTGGTTGTCGGAGGTGGGGATACAGCGATGGAGGAGGCGATATTCCTGACGAAATTCGCTTCCGACGTCCGGGTCGTTCACCGGCGCGATACGCTTCGCGCTTCAAAGATAATGCAGGAGCGGGCTATGAAAAATCCCAAAATATCATTTATTTGGGACAGCATCGTTGACAAGGTATACGGCGAGCCTAAAGCCGGCGGAGTTAGCGGTGTGCGGCTCAAAAATCTAAAGACCGGCGACACTCAAGATCTCAAAACCGACGGTCTTTTTGTTGCCATCGGACATGAACCCAATACCAAACTTTTTGTCGGACAGTTGGATTTAGATCCCTCGGGCTATATCCTGACCCACGATGGTACGAAGAGCAATGTGCCTGGGGTCTTCGCTTGCGGTGATGTACAGGATCACGTGTACCGCCAGGCGGTCACTGCCGCAGGCACGGGCTGCATGGCTGCCATTGACACCGAACGATTTCTCGAAAGCCAAACACATTAAGTTCGTCTGTGGATACTCTGCCGGGTTGCGGACTAAGAACGGAACATAAAATAGACTGCGCCCAGCAGGCAAAGACCCGCCCATAAGTAGTTCAGCTTTAATGGTTCCCGCATGTAAAAAACCGCGAACGGCGCAAACACCGATAGAGTGATCACTTCTTGGGTGATTTTCAATTGGGCAATGCTCAGCTCAGTGTGACCGATTCGGTTTGCCGGAACTTGCAGCAGATATTCGAACAGCGCAATCCCCCAACTCAGAACCGCTGCAATATACCACTTTTGATGATTGAGGTTTTTTAGGTGAGCATACCAGGCAAACGTCATGAAGACGTTGGACGCTGCCAGCAACAACGTGGTTCTGACAATTACCGACATTCGCTTTCTCGACCTCCGACCAACTGAGTTTCTTAGGAAATCTCGAACAGAAGCCAGTGGTTTCTATCGAGTTTCTAATTTCAAATCTTAATTTTACCAAGTAATATAAGGAAAATCGACTTGGGGACCAACGCTCGATGACTCGATATTCGGCGTCTTACTGCGGTTCGCGCCCGATAGCACCTGTTACGTTGCAATGAACCCAGCTAGGGATCGAGCTTTTTCAGTTGGGCGAGAAGAAAATCACGGCTTTGGCTTTCACTACCATCCTTGAACCGGATCAGATAAGGCTTTCCCGAAGTCCCCGAGAAACTTGCCACTTTATCGATGAAATCCTGAGCGGTCTTCACCTCGGACTCGTTGGCTTGCCACTTTCGGCGCAGGAAAACGGCAGCGCTGTCTGCGTTATAAGCTGAACCGTTGCGTACAAACTTCGCGTCTTTTAAATTAGCGACTTGTTTGATCAACGTTTCGATCTTTTGTTTTTCCGAATTGGGTAGATCTTGGGCCCGGACAAATGAAAGGTCGCCGCCAAACAGGACCAAAACGAATACGGGAACTAGCTTGAAATGTCTTATCACGTTCCACCAACGACTGGGTTTGCCTTTAGATTAGACGTTCCCGGCGCACAAATCATTTGTGGGCGATCACTTCGACGTAAATTCAGCCTTTTCGGATCATTTCTAGGACCTGATCCGTGCTGCGGACGCGGGCCATACGGGGAAACACCGTGTTCATGAAGGCTGCCATCGAGTCTTCATGGGAGTTGCTGCAGGCATCGCGAACGACAATGACATTGTAATCGAGATCGCGAGCCGCATAGACTGTCGAGGCAACGCCGACATCAACAGCGCCACCGGATACAATAATCGTGTCGATACCGCGTGAGCGAAGCGCCAGATCGAAATAGGTTTGATGGAAGGTGCTCCAGCGATACTTTGGGATGATCGTGTCCTCGGGTCGAGGCGCGATCTCGTCAATGACTTTTTGCTCCCATGAACCCTCGGTTGCGCCGTGCACAGCAGGATTACAGTCGCCGTTGGGCCAGGGACGAAGGCGCATATCGGTATCCGTGACAATCAGACTGCGAATCTGGCCGTCCTTTCGGTGATTGGCCATGGCGTAAAAAATCGGGATCGACGCCTTTCGCGCACCGTCCATCAGTCGAACGCCATTATCCACCACCGGTTTCATCCGTCTCTGCGTCTGCTCCGGCGCGCCGTGGTAATAGACATTTAGCAGGTCGAAAAAGAGCAAGCCGGTTTTCCTGTTATCAAGCTGGTTAACGTTCATGGCTTAAACCTCCGTCAAAAATGCAAATTGGGGAGTTATCCGCCTGGCTTCAATTGCTGATAATTTCGGCATAGCCGGGCTAGTTGTTCGGATGAAGAATTTCCCACCAGTTGCGGTCAAGGTCAGTTAATAAGAAAGACTGCCCATCGGTCGTCTCTTTAATCTCTTCGATGGCCGCTAAACCAAACTCGCCACGCCGGGCCTGCAATTCTCTTTGTGCGTCGGCAAGTGCGAACGGTGATTCCACCGTCACGGTATGGCGCTGCAGCGCCGTAAGATATTTGCGATTTTTTTCCGAGATTTCGAGGCTAACCACGTACCAGGGAGTAGAGGGATGTTTGATGTCGTGGGGCCTGATGGTCGGAACGTGGGTGATGACGTCGAGTCCCAAAGCTTCTGTGTAAAATTTTACTGATGCGTCCAGGTTAACGCACTCAATGGTTCCATGCGTCATCGCCTGAGGGATATAGCCTCGCCCAGGAAAGTCCTTTTCCGTGAGCCTGGTTTTCCAGGGATAAGCAACATGTTCCGGCAAGCCGGCTTTGTGCCGGTTCTCGTAAGACTCGATTTCCCAGTAATTGCCGCCGGGCTCGACAAAGAACATAGAATAAGAACCGTTGCGCTCCTTTCGTTTTACGACTTTTTTGAGACCAAGTTTTTCCTTCTCCGCGAGAAGATATTGATAGGCGTTGTCCACTTCCTGATTGTTCGAGACGCGCACACCATAGTGATTTCGTTCAGGCTTGTCTTTAACTTCGGGGCCCCCTTCGTGAAGGATCAGTTTCCAAGCCGTATTAGGATGTTTCATCGTTGCCTGACCGTTGTGGCGGTCGACAAGTTCAAGCGCGAGCACATGTGACAACACCGTGATCGTTTCATCCAGGTAGCGGCACTCGCTGTGGCCATAGACGAGCCCGGTGGGCTGAATGATTGATCTTGATGACGATGACATGGAAAATCTCCTTCTGAGCTCGAAGTGGCGAAACCAATCATTCGGAAACGATCCGGTTACGCAGGCAGCCGATTTTTTCCACTTCGGCTTCGATCAAGTCGCCCGGTTTGAGCCACCAAGGCGTTTGGTCGGGCTTTCGCCCCGCGGCGACGCCCCGCGGGCTGCCCGTGGTCAGCACATCGCCGGGGTTGAGCTCCATCTGAGACCAATACGCGATCATAGCGCGGATACTAAAGATCATGTAACCGAGGTTGGAATCCTGACGCACTTCGCCGTTAACAGATAGTGTCACCTTCAAGCTCTGCGGGTCGGGAATTTCGTCCGCTGTCACGAGATACGGGCCCATAGGCGAGAAGCCAGGAAAACTCTTACCCATGAGATGAATACCGGTTTTGTTTTCGCTTCTAATGACGTCACGGGCGCTGATGTCGTTGAATGTCGTGTAACCTGCGACGTAGTTCAGGGCTTCTTCTTCGCTCACGTCAATGCAGGGCTTCCCGATGATGACAGCGAGTTCGACTTCGTAGTCCAAATTTTTCACTTCCGGAGGATGGGGAATATCATCTTCGGGGCCGATCACGGTGCCCGGGAGTTTTAGAAAAGCGACGGGAGCCACTGGTCCTTTTTTGGATGCCATTTCGGCGACGTGATCCGAAAAGTTCTTGCCCGCGGAGACCAGCGCGCCGGGCCTCGGCACCGGACCCATGAGACGGACTCGTTGTCGGTCGAACGTTATTTTACCGTTGCTGGTGTCCAGGATGGTCTTGGCATACGTTAGAGCTTTCCCCGCGGCGCTCAGAGCTTTTTCACCACCCCGCAAGAATTCACCCATGTCGCGGCCGAGAGCCACCGCAGCCAATTGATCTGCGTGAGGAATGCCTTCGGCTTCGCGGAGATACGCGGCATAGGCGCGCTCAAGATCAACGATATGCCCAGCATCTTCGACCGCGCCGATTCGCTGTTGATCTTGATGAATAAAAGTAACGAGTTTCATCGACGTACTGCGTCGGATAGTACGACCTGGTGCGACAACTCGCCGATCGCCGGGGAAAAGCAGCGAAGATTCGCCCCGGGTTTTAATGGTGCCGGGTTTTGTAGCCGATCACCTTGGAGCGCCATGCTGGCACCGACGGCGAAAAAATCACCCGGTTTGATGCCAAGGATCGACCAATGGGCGATGATTTGCTCGACGGTGAAGACCCAGTCGCAAAGCGTAAATTTTTGCTTGACGGTGCCGTCAATTGATAATTCCACCTCAATAGCTTGTAGCTCTTCGCGCGTCCAGTTCACAAGAATCGCAGGTCCGAGCGACGTGCTTGACGGAAAATTTTTGCCGAGTAGATTGTTGGTCGTTAAACCTTCCCTCCGGTTAATGTCGCGCGCCGTGATGTCGACTAGGAGCGTAACGCCGGCGACGTGTTCCCAGGCCTGGGCAGGCGGGATTCTTCTGCCGGCCCTGCCGATTACGATGGCGAGACAAGCGTCAGCGTCGACTTCCGTGGAGAACTTCGGTAAAAGAACGGGCGCGCCGGTAGTGACGAAAGTCTGAGGCAGCTTGTAAAAGCCGGTGGGGATCTCTGCTCTCGGCATCGCTTCAAGGCGGGCTCGGTCTGAAAAGCCGATGACGAAGCTTTTCTCCGGGTTTTGAAGCGGTGGCAGCAGCCGGATTTCAGCTGGCTCGTAAGTAACTTTCTCTCCCGCGGGGCCGCGCATTTCGCCTGCCCCGGTATTGCTTGCGAAGAAAACGATTTGCTCCAACGCCTTCCGTGCCTGCTCGTCGCGCTCGAGAAATCCAGCGATGGTTGAAGGAAAGTAATAGGCCGCGAGCTCGTACGTATTAGCCTCCTCGCCTTGGACTTGTGCCAGGTAAGCTGCATACGCCAGACTGAGATCGACGAGCTTGCCATCTACCTCAACGAAAATCCGTGTTTGATCAGGAGGCGAGTTCTCCGTTAGACCCAAGTACAGTTTCATCTTCAAATTGGCCGCAACACGCATACATTCGGCCCCGTTGACAACTTGTATGTTTCGCATCTACCACGGAAAACGAAGAATTCATAGGCAGAGGCTATTTGCCCTGATTAATATGAAAGCAATGTATTCCATGAGAGGGGTTATTAAGATGATGAATCGAGGAGGAGAGGAGAACAGATATGGAATACATTGCACTGGACGTTCACAAGAACTACGACTGGGCACGGGTAGAGAATGCACAAGGAGAACGGTTGTATGAGAGTCGGTTGGCACACACTCATGGAACGATCTAAAACTTTGTTTAATCGATCGATGAGTCCAATAGCATCGGGTGAGAATGACAGACGATAGGAGATTGTCCCAAAAAATTTGACAAAATAAGGATTCGTGCAATAAATGCCCTTGACAAAGCTTTCAGAGGTGTTTGTGTAGTAGGTAGACCGATGCAGAACGCACTGGAGCTTGAGAGGAGAATTTATCGCGTCATCATCCGGTAATCAAAAAGAGCCAAAAAAACATGAACTCAAAAAAACAATGTCTCTTTGCGATCTTAATTTTGGTTCTGCTGGCGGCAACTGAATCGGTTTGGGCGCTCGATAAGCCGGTTGGGAGTGTGGATGTCACGAAGTGTCACAAACCGACCAACTCGGACATTGCTATCAATTACTGCACACAGGTCATAGAGTCGGGACAGCTCTCAGGGAAGGGCTTGGCCTTTGCTTTCTATAGGCGTGGCAACGGCTTTTCCGAAAAAGGAGATTACGACCGGGCGATCCCGGACTATGATCAAGCGATCCGGTTGAACCCGAGCCACGCCAATGCCTTTTCCAACCGCGGCGTTGCCTACGCGCGCAAGGGAGATTACGACCGAGCGATACTGGACTACGGCGAAGCGATTCGGCTGAATCCGAACCATGCCGACGCTTTTTCCAACCGTGGCGTTGCCTACGCGCGCAAGGGAGATTACGATCAGGCGATTCAGAACTACGATGAAGCAATCCGGCTGAATCCGAAGCATGCCAGTGCGCTCTATGATCGGGGCAATGCCTATCGGCGCAAGGGAGATTACGATCGAGCGATTGAGAACTACGACGAAGTGATTCGATTGAATCCCAATCTAGCCCATGCCTTTTCCAACCGTGGCGTCGCGTATGGGAGCAAGGGAGATTACGACCGAGCCATCGAAAACTACGATCAAGCGATCCGGTTGAATCCGAAGTATATCAACGCCTTCTATAATCGAGGTAATGCCTATCGACGCAAGAGGGATTACGACCGTGCGGTCCAAGACTACGATCAAGTGATTCGCTTGAATCCTAAGCATGCCGATGCGTACTCTAACCGCGGACTCGTGCGCTTTTATCAGGGGCAGTTTGCAGCAGCAGTACCAGACTTTTCTCAGGCTGTCGGATTTGCCCCGACTAACTTGTACCGCATTCTCTTACTTTACCTTGCGCAAGCTCGGGCCGGACAAAATGCTCAGGACGATCTAGCCCGGGCAACGATAGGTTTAGATCTTAAGGAATGGCCTGGTCCGATAGTTTCCATGTATCTGGGCAAAGTTCCTGAGCAGGCTGTCTTCGATGCCGTTGCTGATGCCGATCCCAACAGACAACGCCAAAGGCGCTGCCAAGCCTATTTTTATGTCGGTCAACAAATGTTGATAGGACAGAAAAACGGTGAGGCCGCCAAGATGTTTCGAGAAACAGTGGCTGCCAACGCGCCAAATCTCTTTGAGTACGAGGGAGCACACGCCGAGCTGAAACATCTGGGGAACTAGCACAGCACCTTTCATGAAACAGCAATCCGCCCACCGCGCTAGTTGTATTCAAGCGAGGCCGGTCCATACGTTCGAATTCGTGACACACGTTCGCGCTGGGTAATTCGCAACACCAACAGCGCTGTGCTCCTATCGCACCTCTACGCCAATGAAGGAGGCGCGGGGGAGTTTGTTCCAATGCCTGCCGGAACCCAGCGGGACATTGATATCACTACGACCTTGGTACCAAATATCCGAAATATTCCAGGGGCGTTTATACAACCTTGGAAGTAATTTATGGAATTATCGTTTGAAAATGAGTGTGGAGAATTGACAACGTACAACCTTCTTATAGCTTTGCAGGAGAGCTTAGTGAGCGACCCTGGAGGGGGCCCAACGTCAGTTATAGGAAGGAAAATTTATGATTAAAAAAATGACTCTATTTGTTGTCCTGGTTTTCTTGCTTGTACCATTTGCGTCTATGGCGCAAAGTCCCCTTAGCTCAGAGAAGTCCGTTGCAAACCTAAATGTTGCGGACATTCCCGATGATTCGATAGTCGTGCTGAGCAAAGAGGAAACCGGCGTCCCTGGATACGTTCATCAAAAATATGCGTTTAACTGTCTCGGAGAATTGAAGCTCGTGGATTACTACGGTTCCGCTCTTGATCCGAACGACAAAGATATTCTTCGATTTGAACGCACGATGTGTATACGCCAACAAATGAATGACTATGATACATCAAACGACTAACACAAATGATTCGCAATAGCTTCGACGATCAGCCCCTCCAGGGTCGTAGGAGTGCCGGTCTCCAAATGAATCTGTCGGTGGTATTGATTCTTCTCCTTCCCACCGTGCAATGATTTTCTTTTGACTATTAACCCTAATCCGACAAAACTTACGCAAAGTGAGCAGTGAGCGAGGGCGGTGAGACCGGAAGCCGTGGGCAGCTGAGCGTGCAGGTTGCTCGCAGGCATCGATCACACGAATCATCACCCCAGGGGATTGCGGGGTGGCCCTCAAGGCTGTGTCCCATTGCCCACGGCTGTAGGGCTCATCGCCTGAGCCGCTTC
>Ga0081455_10000671_pt1 | contig 44288 bp, 43 predicted proteins | sample TabmetS3T2R1_FD_70207 | JGI IMG/M metagenome (GOLD analysis project Ga0081455, IMG submission 70207) | Tabebuia heterophylla rhizosphere microbial communities from the University of Puerto Rico - S3T2R1 | ecosystem: Host-associated > Plants > Roots > Rhizosphere ...
GATGCGGTCGGCCCAGGCGTCGTCGCGTTCGGGGAAGTCGGGGGAGTACAGGTGGGGTTTGAGGTACCAGTCGAAGAGACCGAACGGCGGCTCGAGGGTCGTGGCGCCGAGGGAGTGGAGATCTGCGGTGTCGCCGATGACGTCGGCGGAGTGTGCGGTGAGGTTCCGGCTGAAGATCATTGAACCGGCGCTGACCCCCACGTAGACCCGGTCCTGCAGCGCGGTGAGGAAGGCGTCGGCGAGGTGGTTGCCCGTGATGCTGCGGGCGAGGTGGTAGTGGTTGCCGCCCCCGACGTAGATGACGTCGGCGCGGGTCCAGTCCTTCGGAAGCTTCTGCAGGGCCGCGTACTCGGCGGGGCAGGTGGGAGCCACGATCAGGTCGCCGGGGCACAGCGCCTTCTGCGCCGCATTGATGCCATCGATGTATGCATCGACCCCCTTGGCCAGCCGGGTGCCCTCAGCGCCATAGCGCGTGGCAACCTTGTCCACTTGTGCGGCGGCCTCCGACGGCGTGTAGTACGCCGTTCGCAACTGCCCCTTGTCCATTTCGAGCGCAGACGGACTGTCGCCGACGAACTCGGCCATGCGACCGGCGCCGGTGTGGCGCAGGACGTCCATGAGGAACATCCGGTCCTCGATAGCCGCGTAGCCGGCGCCGTACATCGTGTCCTCGTAGGTCGTGCCCGTGATGTACGGGACGCCGAATTGGTCGCGCTCGATCGTGACGCCGGACCGCGGCTTTTCCGTGCTCTTCACGACCCCGGGGACGAAATTCTCACGCTTGAAGTCCGAGTCAACGTTGGCGCGCGTGATTGAAGAAGGCGTGAGCTGGTTCAGGTGGTCGTACATCTCGAGTTGGTCTGCGAAGTTCGTCGGCGCACCCTTGCCGTCGACCGCAGTCGTGCCACCGCCACTCAGTACACCGGGAAGATCGGCGACCGTGACATTCCCGCGCGAGCCAGGCGGGAGGACGTTCCAGATCGACCCGTATGGGTCGTCCGGCGGGCCTGCAACGGCGGGCGCTCCACTGGCCGCCTGGCCGATCGCGAGGCCGAGCACCGCCACTACGGCAGACAGGACGGATCGGGGACGGGCACGACGAAACATCTCAACCTCAGTTCTCGCCCACGAACCGGGCACCGTGGACCTCGAGACACGATGCCTCATGGTGGCCGGGTCATGGACCGGATTCGGGATTTTTCGTGCCGGGCGACGCTAGAGCCGGACGTCTCCTGCGGACGTCGCGAAGGTTGCGGCCAATATGCCCGGAGCTCCGTGCGGTGCGGCCCATGTGACGGCAATCGATTCCAGGGCAGTGATGGCGCGTTCGCCGAGCCAGTCCTCGACACGTCGCGGATCGCCGGCGATTTCGAGACCGGTCAGTTCTGTCGCTGCAGTCGCGGCCTGCGACGGATGCTCGGCGGGGTCATTCATCCACTGAGTCACGAACGGCAGTTGCGGATCGGCGGCCATGCCGCGCAAGCCGACCTGGAGCCACTCCAAATTGAAGCCGTCTGGCCGACGTCGGTTGCCCGGAACTGCATGCCGCCCGAGCTTCTTCTCGACCTCGGAGATGTCGTCCACCGCGATGGCCCAGCACAGCCAGCCTCCACCGGATTCGGAGCGTTGGCGCACGACCTGGCCAAACACCGCCTTCTCCGCAGCTGGGTGGTCGAGTACCTCGACGATCTCGAGGTACTGCTGATTGGCCAGCGGCAGAATCCGGTTGCGGGTGCCGAAGCGAGGATGCACGCCACCGTCCGTGAACTCGGTCTGCAGCAGCTCGCCCAGTTCCTCAGCGGTGGCATCCAGGCCTGCGGGCCCGGCGGCGTACGAGAGGTGGTCGAGATGCATGGGGGCCATTCTTGCCAGACTCGTCCGGGCGCTCTGCACCCGGGTCGGCTTACCTGGCCTGGACGGTGGCGGGGTGAACTGCGGGGCTCTTGGACGCCTCGAACGTCTGGCAGTGACGTTCGAGTTCGCGGTAGCCGGCTTCGCCCATCAGCTCGAGGAGCTCGGCGCGCTGGCTGACGTAGACCGGCTTCGTCCCGATGTGGGCTTCGGTATTGGAAGTGCAGTACCAGTCGAAGTCGTGGCCCCCCGGCCCCCATCCGGCGCGGACGTACTCGCCGATCTCGACCTCGGTGACCGTATTGCCGTCGCCCGGATCGATCTCGGTGAAACGGCGCCGAAGTGGCAACTGCCAGCACACGTCCGGCTTGAGTGTCAGCGGTTCGACTCCCTCGGCCAGGGCAAGGCCGTGAAGCGCGCATCCGTAGCCGCCGGGGAAGTCCTTGGAGTTGTGGAACACGCACGCGCCGTCGAGCGTGCGAGTCTTCAGCTCCCCTTCGTCGTCGGTCTCGGTCCACTCGTCGACGGCGAGATCATGCTTTTCCCAGCTGTCCGCGGTCAGGCGCCCGACGGCCTCGCCGACGCGGTCGCGGTCGGCGTCGTCGGCGAAGTGCGCACCGTGGGCGCAGCAGCCCACGTCGGGTGTCGACTCGTACACGCCGGGGCAGCCGGCGCCGAAGATGCAGGTCCAGCGGGAAGTCAGCCACGTGAGGTCGCATCGGAAAACCTCGGTTTCGTCGCTCGGATTCGGGAACGTCACCCATTGGCGGGGGAATCCGAGTTCGACTTCAGGCACCAACCCACTCTACGCGGGACTCTGGAGAGGAATGGGAGGATGGACGCATGCGCATGGGCGTCCTCGACATCGGCTCCAACACGGGGCATCTGCTCGTGGTCGACGCCTATCGCGGTGGCCCGCCGGTGCCGGCTCACTCCTTCAAGGAGGTGCTGCGGTTGTCGGAGCATCTCGACGCGTCTGGCTCCGTGACCGACGAAGGTGTTGCCCGGCTCACCAAGTACGTCACCGAAGCGCGCGCCCAAGCCGAAGATCAGGGATGCTCGACGGTTCTCGCGTTCGCCACGTCGGCCGTGCGCGATGCGCTGAACGCGAATGACGTGCTCGAAGTGGTGCGCGACGCCACAGGCGTTGACATCGATGTGCTTGCCGGCGAGGACGAAGCGCGGTTGACATTCCTGGCTGTCAGGCGATGGTTTGGATGGTCGGCCGGACGCCTGGGTGTCTTCGACATCGGCGGCGGCTCCCTCGAACTGGCCGTCGGGTCAGACGAGGAACCGAGCGTTGCCAGTTCATTGCCCCTGGGGGCCGGACGACTCACGCGCGACTGGCTGGCCGTCGGACGTTCCCACGATGATCTCCGGCGGCATGTGCGGGCCGAGATCGCCGACGTTGCCGGCGCGATTCTGCGTGGTGGGCCATTCGATCGTGCCGTTGCGACCAGCAAGACGTTCCGGTCTCTGGCGCGGATTTGCGGCGCAGCACCGTACGAAGAAGGGCCCTACATTCGGCGAACGCTGCTCCGGTCTGACCTTGCCGGCGCGGTTGGCCAGTTGGCCACCATGGGGGACGACGAGATTGCCACGTTGCCGGGCGTATCTCCCGACCGTGCGCATCAGATGCGCGCGGGAGCAGTCGTCGCCGAAGCAACCATGGATCTGTTCGGCCTCGATGAACTGGAGATCTGTCCGTGGGCCCTACGCGAGGGCGTCCTGCTGCAGCACATGGACCACCTCTAGCGGGCCGTACGCTGATGGGCGTGCCGACCGCTGACCGTCCTGACCTGCGGGTCAGCCTGTCGACGTCGTCCGTGTACCCCGGTTCGACGGCGAGCGGATTCGAAGCGGCAGCACGATTGGGTTTCGACGGCGTCGAGGTGATGGTCAGCGTCGACGAGGTCAGCGGCGATGTTGACGCAGTCAAGGCCCTCAGCGAGTTCCACGAGGTCCCGATCGTGTCGGTCCACGCACCGTGCCTCCTGCTGACGCAGCACGTCTGGGGCACTGACCCCTGGGGCAAGTTGCACCGCAGCGCAGAGATGGCTCTAGAGGTCGGGGCCAGCGTCGTGGTCGTGCATCCGCCGTTCCGCTGGCAGCGGGAGTATGCACGCGGGTTCGTCGACGGAGTGGCCGAGCTCGAGGCGCAGTACGACCTGGCGTTCGCCGTCGAGAACATGTACCCGTGGCGCACCGGGCGTCGTGAGTTCCAGGCCTACGCGCCCGGATGGGATCCGCTGCGCGAGTCGTACGGCAACGTGACCATCGACCTGTCCCACAGCGCCACGGCCGGCGTCGACTCGCTGGTCATGGCGCGCGACCTGGGTCCGCGACTTGCGCACATCCACCTGACGGATGGCTCGGGATCGTCGCGTGACGAGCATCTGGTCCCGGGCCGAGGCGCTCAACCCACGCATGCGTTCCTCGAACACGTCGCGGCGTCCGACTTCGCCGGCGAGATCGTGATCGAGATCAACACCCGACGGGCGGCCTCGCAGCAGGCGCGTGAAGCCGACCTCATCGAGTCGCTGCTCTTCGCACGACGTCACGCCGCGCGCTGATCACCGGTTGCTACTGGTGGCGACCCCGATTGAGGCGTCCGACGAGTAGACCGCCGACCACGATCTGCAGTTGGTGGTAGATCATGAGCGGCACGACGATCAGCGCGACGTCTCTCGCTGGAAACAACACCGACGCCATGGGCAGCCCAGTGGCCAGGCTCTTGTTGGATCCGCAGAACAGCAGCGCGATCCGCGCAGGCCGGCTCATGCCCAACGCGCGTCCCAAGCCGACCAGCAAGGCGCACGCGGCAATCAACAGCGCCAGACACAGTCCGACCGCGGCTGCCATGCCCCATCCGGAGACGCGAGACCATACGCCCGCTGTCGCACCCGCGCTGAAGGCGAGAAAAACCACCAGCAGGATGCTGGAGCGGTCGACGTGGCGCAGCCACGGGTCATTGCGCGTGACCCACGCGCCGAACAGGGGCCTGAGAAGTTGGCCGAGGACGAATGGCACCAGGAATTGCACAACGACCCGCACGACCGAATGCACACTGACCGTCGCGTGCGTCGACATCAGGAGGCCGACCAGCGCGGGCGTCAGGAAGACGCCGATCATGCTCGACAGCGACGCCGCAACGACAGCTGCTGCCGTGTCTCCTCCGGCCATCCGGGTGTAGACGACATTCGACTGGACGGTGGTCGGCACGAGGCACAGGAGCAGCAGTCCGGCAGCCAGTCCGACGCCGACCACCGGTTCGGCCAGTGCCCGAAGGCCGAGGCCGGCCAAGGGGAAGAGCACGAACGTCGCGGCGAGGATTGCGACGTGCAGTCTCCAGTTGACCAACCCGGCAATCGTCTCGGCTGCCGACAGCCGCACGCCGTACAGAAAGAACAGCAGCGCGATCGCCACCATGGCCACGTCATGCAGCACCTTGTACGTCCCACCGGCCGCCGGCAGCAGTGAGCCGACCAGGGCGACAGTCAGCAGCGCGACGACGAAGAGGTCAAATCGCAGAAGCGGGCTGCGGGCATGCACCGCACTAGTGTGAAGGCATGGCGACCCGGATTGCGATTCTTGGCGGCGGCGTCATGGGCGAGACGTTGCTGTCAATCCTGATCTCAGCGGGTCAGGGCACAGACGCCATCGTTGTTGCCGAAAAGAGTGCAGAGCGCGCTGACGTCCTCCGAGGCACGTATGGCGTCGAGGTCACAGACAGCCCGACGGCGGTCCGCGGCGCTGATCTCGTCCTGATCGTCGTCAAGCCGCAAGACGTCGCCGAGCTCCTCGCGGAGGTGGCCAGCGACATCGAGTCGGGCGCGACGGTCGTGTCCTTCGCTGCCGGCGTGCGGCTGGCGACCCTTGAGGCGGGCCTCGCGCCCGAGACGGCGGTCATCCGGGTCATGCCCAACACTCCGGCGCTGGTGGGAGAAGGGATGTTCGGAGCGTCGCCGGGATCCGCCTGCACGAGCGACCGGCTGGACGAGATCACGAAACTGCTGTCGGCAGGCGGACGGGTACGCGTGATCGACGAATCGCTGCAGGACATCTTGACCGCCGTTTCCGGGTCGGGACCGGCGTACGTGTTCTATCTCGCCGAAGCAATGGCGGCCGGTGGCATGGAGGGCGGTCTCGACGCCGAAACGGCCCGCGAACTCACCACCCAGACCATCGTCGGCGCTGCGAAGCTGCTGGCGGAGTCGGACGTCGACGCGACCGAGCTCCGACGGCGAGTCACGTCGCCCAAAGGCACCACGGCCGAAGCGATTGCAACCTTCGACGAGCGAGGCGTCATGTCCGCCATCGCCGCCGGTGTCCTTGCCGCAGCGCGCCGCTCCGAAGAACTTTCCGGAGCGTAGCCACCGGCATGCGCCCGACGCTCGCATGGTCTGATGCCCTCACCGAGTACAACCTCGGGCCGCACCACCCGCTCGCGCCCATCCGTGTCGCGCTGACGATCCAGTTGGCCCGCGAACTCGGCATCCTCGACCGCTTCGACATCGTCGAGCCGACGGCGTTGACGGTCGATGAGCTTGCCGCGGTGCACGAGCCGTACTACATCGCGGGCGTCCAGGAACTCAGCGAGCATCCTTACGAATCCGATCTGGCGCTGGGTCTGGGAACAGGTGACAACCCGGTGTTTGCAGGGATGCATGACGCCAGCGCGTTGGTGGCTGGGGCGACGGTGGAAGCCGCTCGACGGGTGTGGATCGGCGAAGCGAAGCGGGCGATCAACATCGCTGGCGGGCTTCATCACGCGATGCCCAGCACGGCCAGCGGATTCTGCGTCTACAACGATCCGGCGCTGGCCATTCGGTGGATGCTCGACAACGGTGCCGAACGCATCGCCTACGTCGACGTCGACGCACATCACGGCGACGGCGTCCAGGCCATCTTCTACGACGAGCCGCGGGTTCTCACCGTCTCGATCCACGAGGGGCCGCTAACACTTTTCCCCGGGACGGGATACCCAGACGAAACGGGTGGTCCGGGCGCGGAGGGGAGTGCGGCCAACATCGCGCTGCCGCCCGGGACGACGGACGCCGGATGGCTCCGCGCTTTCCATGCCGTCGTGCCCCACGTCGTGGCTGCGTTCGGACCCCAAGTCATCGTGAGCCAGCACGGCTGCGATTCGCACGCCTACGACCCTTTGACGAATCTGGCGCTCTCCATCGACGGACAGCGTGCGTCATATCTCGCCGTCGAGCAACTGGTTGAGGCACACGCCGACGGCCGATGGGTGGCCACCGGCGGGGGTGGATACGCGCTCTACAGCGTCGTTCCACGCGTCTGGACCCACCTGCTCGCGATCGTTTCGGGCCATCCCCTCGCGCCCGAAACCACGACGCCCCCCGACTGGCGCAAGCAAGTCGAGCGTGTCTCGGGTGGGCCGGCGGATGTCACCATGACCGACGGCGGACCCGGGGAATTCACGCCGTGGGAGGCCGGTATAAACCCGGATCATCCGATTGATCGCGCGATTCAGGCCACCCGAAACGCCGTGTTTCCGCTGCATGGGCTGGATCCAAACGGTTGAAAACGTCCATTTCGGACACGAATCGGGCCGTGGAGGAATTTTTCGTACTCCTACCCCACAGGTGTCACAAAGCACTACTCTCGTCCCAAGCACACGCGCTTTCTCTCCGGTGGGGAAGCCGGAGAGCGCGTGTGCTCCTAGAAAGGGTGACGGCCATGGCAACGGGACCGAATTTCCTGACGGTCGCCGAGGTTGCGGCTCAGATGCGCGTCTCCAAGATGACCGTCTACCGCCTCGTGCATGCTGGTGAACTTGAGGCCGTTCGCGTCGGCCGCTCCTTCCGCGTCCCCGAAAAGGCTGTCGAGGAGTACCTCAGCAGGTCGTACTTTCAGGCTGGCTGATGCCTGACCACGTATCTCGCGTGGCGTGACGTTTCGCACTTCGGCCCAATTAACGTCCGACGTGCTGAACCCCGTACGCTGGGACCTTCCAGTCAGCGCATGTTCAGAGGGTCACCAGTGGGTTCAGTCGTCAAGAAGCGTCGCAAGCGGATGTCGAAGAAGAAGCACCGCAAGATGCTGAAGCGCACGCGCGTCCAGCGTCGCCGCTTGGGCAAGTAGTCCCATGGGCCGGGTCGTCCTCGTCACCGGTGTTTCCGGCGAGTTCGCTGCCCGGGTTTCTCGTTCGCTCGCTGAGCAGCCCGGGATTGAGCGGGTGGTCGGAATCGACACGCGCCCGCCATTCGGCGACCTCGGGGGCGTCAAGTTCGTGCGCGCAGACATCCGGACACCCGTGGTCGGCAAGGTCATCGCCGTCGAAGACATCGATGCCGTCGTCCACCTCGACGTCAACCCGTCCGAGCAGTCGCGGGGTCGCAGTGGTGCCAAGGAGCGCAACGTCATCGGCACGATGCAGGTTCTGGCGGCGGCCCAGCGGTCATCGACCGTCCGCAAGTTCGTCCTGGGCTCATCGACCGCCGTCTACGGAACGTCGCCGCGCGATCCTGCCCTCTTCACCGAATCCGACAATGCCCGCGACGGTGTACGGGTCGGATTCCCCAAGGATGCCGTCGAGGTCGAGAGCTATGTTCGCGCCTTTTCGCGGCGCCGGCCCGAGGTCACTCTCACGACTCTCCGCCTGGCGCAGGTGTTGCACCCGGCGATCCCTTCGCCGCTTCGCAACTACCTGACAAACCCGCTGCTGCCATCGGCCTTGGGTTTCGACCCGCGCCTGCAGTTCCTCCACATTGACGACGCAATCAACGTCTTCAACGAGTCGGTGCTTCGCGACCGCTGGGGGACGTTCAACGTCGCCGGCTGGGGCGTGCTGCTCCTGTCCCAGGTGGCCCGCCGACTCGGCAAGCCGACCATTCCGCTCCCACCCGTGGGATTCGCGGCCGCGAGCCGACGGGTCATTCGGATGATGGGCGGCGAGATCTCCCCCGACCTGCATCGTGTCCTGACCTACGGACGCGCCATCGACATCACCGCCCTGCGAGAGATCTTCGGGTACGAGCCGAAGTACTCGACCGAGGAAACCTTTGAAGAATTCCGCGCTGCGGTTCGTCCTGGACCGCTATCCGTGTTGGGGTTGAACGCATGACCGACGAGCGACGCACCATTGGCACCGCGGGTGCGGCCGGGCGTGGCAACCGGTCGACTCCGCCCTCGACGGCCGCGCGAGCGCTGGCCGGCGACAGGTCTGTTCCGAAGAAGCCGGTCAAGAAGGCCAAGCCGCAGCCACCGGCCCAGGGGGAGTCCAAGGCTGCCCAGTCCGCATCTGCCCAGTCCGCATCTGCACAGCCCAAGTCCGCCCAGTCCAAGTCGACACAGTCCAAGTCGACACAGTCCAAATCTGCTGGGCGACCCGCCGCGAAATCGACGAGACAACTGGGCGGGGCGGCTTCGAAACGGCCACGATCGACCTCGAGCCAACGCACGCGCAGCCTGGCCGGCGAGCGGCAGGGGCCTCCGCGGCTCCGTGCAGTAACCGAGGCAGACGCTGCCGCTGCGGCCGCCGCCGCGGCCCTCGACAGTGAGTCCAGCAAGAGCTCGCTCATTCCGGGCGGAATTCCGCTGGACGAAATCGTTGTCGCCGTGGTCCAAGCCGCCCAGCGCGTTCTCGGTGCTGACTGGGAGGGCCGGCTGGCCGCGTTCGTTGCAGCTCTGCGCCGGCGTCTCAGTGGCGAGTTCGAGGTCGATGAATTCGGCTTCGACTCCCAGATCACCGAAGTACTCAGTGCCGCCGTGGAGCCGCTGGCCGAACGGTGGTTCCGGCTGGAGGTGCGCGGTGTCGAAAACATCCCCGCCGAGGGCGGCGCTCTGCTCGTCGCCAACCATTCGGGGACGGTCCCGATCGATGCGCTGGTGACGTCGTATGCCGTACACCGTTACAGCGGCCGGAATCTGCGGCCACTCGGCGCCGACCTGGTGTTCGCGTTGCCTTTTGTGGGCCAGGTCGCGCGCAAGGTCGGAGCCACGCTGGCCTGCGCCGCAGACGCAGAGAGGTTGCTGACGACAGGTGAGCTCGCCGGCGTATGGCCCGAGGGCTTCAAGGGCATCGGCAAGCCCTACTCGGAGCGCTACAAACTGCAGCGCTTCGGCCGCGGCGGATTCGTCTCGTCGGCGATGCGCGCCGGCGTGCCGATCATCCCGGTGTCGATCGTGGGCGCCGAGGAGATCTATCCGTTGGTCGGCAACGTCCCCTCCTTGGCCCGTCTGCTCGGCCTGCCCTACTTGCCGATCACGCCGTTCTTCCCTTTGCTTGGCCCCCTCGGCATGATCCCGCTGCCCAGCAAGTGGATCATCGAGTTCGGCGAGCCCATCCGTACCGACGCCTACGAACCAGACGCCGCCGACGACCCGATGTTACTGTTCAACGTCACCGACCAGGTGCGCGAAACGATTCAGCAGACGCTCTACAAGCTGTTGGTCGACCGAGGTAACGCCTTCTTCTGATCGGTCTTACTGGTGTGCGCGGCTGAGCACGACCACCAGTCGCAGCACGTGCTTGATCAGACCGCCGTGACGTGGTTTGCAGTGCTTGCCCAGATGCAGCTTGTGCAGGTGGTCGCGCGGACAGGGCTCGCCGGTGGGCGGAGGTTCGGTGGGTGGGGCAGTGGTGGGCGGTGCTGTCGTGGGCGGTGCTGTCGTGGGTGGTGGCGTGGTGGGAGGTTCAGAGGTTGGGGGTTCAGTTGGCGGAACGGTGGTTGGCGGCTCGGTCGCCGGCGGATTGTTGTTGTTGGACTTCCCGCCTGAGTTGGATGAGTTCGAGGAATTGTTCGAGGAATTGTTCGACGAATTTGAGGAGTTTTGCGAGCCAGAGGAAGTCGAGCTCGAGCCTGTCGATCCAGCTGTCCCCGGCGCGGGGGCCGCGGCCGCCGGTGGAGCTGGCGCATCCACGGCCGGCGGCTCGTCGGCATTGCTTGAATCCGATACAGACCCCTGTCGGGTCGACGACTCCATCAGCGAAGTCGCGAGTTCGGGATCGATACCGCCGCACGTTGAGCACAACGCGGCGGACGTCGTGGCGATCGCGGCGAGCTGGGTTTGAGCGCTTTCAAGCTCGGCCGCTGCCACACCTTGAAGCTTTCCGGCCAGCGCGGTGAGGCCGCGATAGGCCCGCGCCGAGAACCGGTTGATGGCCACGATGGCGGCGCGCGAGTTGTCCTGCTTGAACGCCCGGAAGAGTGCATTGGATCCGAGGTCGGCCTGCTCGCTGTAGTCGTCGAGAGAGTGCACTTTGAGGGCATTCGGCACAAGGTGTCGTCTGGTCAGGCCTTGGGTCTCCGACAGTCGAGTCGTGGCCAACTCGAGGCGGAAGGTGCCTCGCGAAATGTCGCCACGCTTGAAGGCCAACTCGGCATTTTCGAAGCCGCGCTTGACCGGATAGAGCGTGTCGCCGGGGAGTGAATTCGCACTGGCGCTGCTCATGCCGACCGTTCCGAGCGTCGTGACGACCACCGCGACAACCACGGCCAAGCGCCGGCGGGCCCACGGTCCCAGCTGGACGCCGGGACGGGCTGGGACGGTAACGGTCGCTGGAGCCGAAACGGGCGGTGCTGTCAAGACAGTCGCTGCCTCGGCGACCAGGCTCACGCGCAGATCGCGGCTGAACTCAGGCTCAGGCTCGATGGTTGCCGCGATCTCACACATGCGCTCGGCGAACGCGATCAGGGCCGCAATCTCTGCGTTTGCGGGCGCCCGACCGTTCAAAGCGTCGTCAAAGGCCCGCACGTCGCGGGTAGGCCAACTCATGGTGGGGTCGTCCTTGTTACGCGGGAGTAATTGGTACCTGTTCTAACGAGCCGGCACGATGCGGGGCTACGCACATTGGCGTCGGTGACGGCGATCATTGGTCGCGCTCCACTGTCTTCGCAAGGTTTCGCACGGCGCGAAGCTGAAGTTGCTTGACGGCGCCCTCGGTTCGTTGGAGGGCGGCTGCCGTCTCGGCAATGCTGAGTCCCTGCATGAACCGCATCAGGATGCAGTCCCGTTGCTCAGGGGGTAGAGCATTGACCGCCCGCAGCAGGTGTTCGCTGGTGAGAGTGGCAAGGACATCCCGCTCGGGGCCGGCTGCGGTCGCGTGGCCTTCTGGGACGGAATCGGTCACCAGCTCGAGGCGGACCCGACTCGACTTGTAGTGATCAGCGACGAGGTTGCGGGCGATCGTCGTCAGCCAAGCCCCGAAGTCCTTGCCCTGCCAGGTGTACGAGCGCATCGCGCGAAGTGCCCGTACGAAGGTGTCGCCGGTGAGATCTTCGGCGAGCTGTTTCGAACTCGTCCGGTAGTAGATGAAGCGGTAGATGCCCGCGACGTAGTGGTCGTAAAGCTGACCGAATGCTTCGGCGTCGCCTCCGCACGCGAGTTCGACGAGTGCGTGGAGGCGCTCGCCCTCGACCGATGTCGTCGGAGGCTCGGGTGGTCCGCCTGAGCCGGGACCCACAGCGCTCGCACCTGGTGGTTGAGAGGCGAGCGCAATCGCGAGATCGCGATCATCCGGCAGCAAATGAGCGAGGGCTATAGCAGCACGCAGAGAGTGCCGCCAGTTGACCACGTCGCCCTCCTCAACCGGGTGTCGAGTCTAAATGTGCATTCACTCCTGTGTCACACGTTGCACAGTCGACAGCACTAGCGGAAGCGTCGACTGGCGAGGCGGCCCGCTCGCCAGAGCCCCGCAGCGACAGCGCCCGACCCAGCTACCTTCGCACCGGCGATGGCAACCCGTCGACCGTTGCGGTAGTCGCGGACGCGCCAGCCGTGCGCCTTCGCGTGGGCGCGCAGAGTGGAGTCGGGGTTGATTGCGCAGGGATGCCCGACGAGCGACAGCATCGGCAGATCGTTGCTCGAGTCGGAGTACGCGTAGCAGCGTTCGAGATCGAGGCCCTCGCGCTCGGCCAACGTCTTGACGGCAACTGCCTTACCTTCGCCGTGCAGCATCTCGCCGACGAGCCCGCCGGTGTAGACACCGTCGACCTGCTCGGCGATGGTGCCGAGTGCTCCGGTCAGACCGAGACGTCGGGCGATCACGGAGGCGATCTCGATCGGTGCCGCCGTGACCAGCCAAACGCGGTGACCTCGATCGAGGTGCCACTGGGCGAGGGCGCGGGTTCCGGGCCAGATGCGCCACGCCATGTTCTCGTCGAAGATCTCCTCGCCGAGCTCAGCGAGTTCGCGGCCTTCGTGTCCGGCGATGAACGACAGAGCCGAAGTTCGGGCATGGTCGATGTGTTCGGGGTCTTCGACCCCGGCGACCCGGAAGTAGAACTGCTGCCACATGGCCTTGGCGATGTCGCGCGTGGTGAAGAACTTGCGTCGGTGCAGGCCACGGGCCAAATGGAAGATGGAGGCGCCCTGCATGACGGTGTTGTCGACGTCGAAGAATGCGGCTGTCGTCGGATCCAAGGTGGGACTCAGCGCTCGCTCAACTTCGCTCGCGGCGGCCGCAGCCTGTCCGGCCAGCATCGAGCGCGACTTGAGATTGCGCGGCTGTTCGCCACTGCTGCCGGCCATGTTGTGAACGATAACGCGCCCCCAGTCGAGAGCCGTCCCAGAGCACTGCGGCAGCTTGCGCGCCGTGTGATTGACTCGCCGTGTGGTCGTCAACGTCAGCGAATATCTGCACCTGGCTGCCGAATCAGACCCCGATGGCACCGCGCTCGTCGAGGTCTCGGTGCGCCCGGCGGTGCCATCAGCCGGACGCCGCCAACTGTCCTGGAGCGATGTCGACACCGCCGCAGACGCCGTGGCGCGCGCCCTGACCGGTCGAGGTCTCGTCGCCGGTCAACGGGTGGCCATCGTCATGTCGAACCGCGCCGACCTTCCGATCGCATACTTCGGCATCCTGCGAGGCGGCATGGTCGCCGTTCCGATCAATCCGCGATCCACCGCCGACGAGATGCGCCGGATGCTGGAGGACGCGAAGGCCAAGGTCGTCCTGTGCGACGCCGACAGCGTCGGACACGTGCGTGAAGCCGTACGCGCACACGAATGCGAGGTCGTGGTCGATGGCCCGGAGCCGCAGAATGGCGAGGTCTCATTCGATGCGTTCATCGGCGAAGCGCCCGACATCAATCCGGTGGCGCCCCCCGACGCCGAGTCACTCGCCGCGATTCTGTACACGTCCGGAGCAAGTGGACAGCCGCGCGGAGTGATGCTCAGCCATCGAGCGCTCATCGCGAACATCGAGCAGGCTGCCTCAGTCTCGCCACCCTTGGTTGCCCGAGACGATCGCGTCCTCGGCCTACTACCGATGTTCCACATCTACGGGCTGAATGCCGTGCTCGGAGTTGCGGTCAAGGCGGGTGCCCAGGTGGTGATGGTCGACGCATTCGATCCGGCAGGGCTACTTGAGACGGTCAAGGCCGAAGGCGTGACGAACCTGCCGCTTGCCCCACCCGTCCTTGCGGCGTGGGCCGGCCGTGACGATGTTCGCGCGGCACTCTCGGGCGTACGGGTGATCATCTCGGGCGCGTCGCCGCTCGATCCAGACCTGGCATCGCTGTTCGTCGCGTCTGCGGGGCATCCCATCGAGCAGGGCTATGGCATGACGGAGGCTTCGCCCGTCGTCGCAGTCACGCTGGCAAGCGCCCGCGACGAGGGAACGCCGCCAAAGCCCGGTTCCGTTGGCCATTCGTTGCCGGGGATCGAGATGCGGATCGTCAGCGACGGCGATGACGTCGGACCGGGCGATCTCGGTGAGATCTGGATACGCGGCGACAATCTCTTCTCGGGCTACTGGCCCGACGGCACCGACGGCCCGAATGACGATGGCTGGTACGCCACCGGCGATGTCGGCTTCGCCGACGCAGACGGAGATCTCACGATCGTCGACCGGCTCAAGGAGCTCGTCATCGTCTCTGGCTTCAACGTCTATCCGTCTGAAGTCGAGGACGTCATCGGCGAAGTGGCGGGCGTCAGCCAGGTCGCCGTGGTCGGCATCCCGGATGAACAAACGGGCGAGGCGGTGCTGGCGTTCGTCGTTCCCCAGCCGGGCGCTGCGACCGAGGATGCACTTGTCGGTGCGATCGAGGAGCACTGTCGCCAGCGCCTCGCCCGGTTCAAGCACCCGGCCAGAATCGTCGTGATAGAAGATCTGCCGCATTCGGCGACCGGCAAGGTGGCAAAGGGACAGTTGCGTGCTCTTGCCCGTGGCGATGCTCTGAATCTGGGGCTTGCGTGAACCAAGCCGCCCCGGCACACGCCGCGGATGCCCGCGTCGTCGTGTACACCAGGCTGGGTTGCCACCTGTGCGACCTCGCACTCGAGACCGTCGCAGAAGTCTGCGCCGACACCGGAGACTCCTGGACGCAGGTGTTCATCGAAGCGGACGAGGAATTGACTCGCAGGTTCACCGACCAGGTCCCGGTGACCTACGTGGACGGTGTCCAGCACGACTTCTGGCGCGTCGACGAGGAGCGCCTCCGCAAGGCACTTTCCACGGCGGTCGAGTAGCCGCGGAGCGGCGTATCGAGACCCGCTCGCTTCGCTCTCGATTTGGTGCGCACGTTCACAAACTCCTAAACTTGCAGGCGCGTTGCGCGGTAGCCCCCGGCATTGAAACCACAGGGGAAATCCCAGACCGTGTGCGCGGGAGACCAGTGACTCTTCTCAACCCGCACGACCCTGAGCGGCTCGACGGTGTCCGGGACATTCCGGATGCGACCGTCGCCCGGCTGCCTGTGTACCTGCGTGCTCTCGCCGCATTGGCTGACCGTGGCCTCACCTTGTGCTCGTCGAACGACCTGGCCGCAGCCGCAGGTGTCAACCCCGCGAAACTGCGCAAGGACCTGTCGTATCTCGGCTCCTACGGGACGCGCGGCGTCGGCTACGACATCGAGTTCCTGCGTTACCACGTCGCTCGGGCGCTGGGTCAGACGCAAGACTGGGACGTCGTCATCGTCGGGGTCGGTCGATTGGGCTCGGCACTGTCGGAATACCGCGGCTTCAGTTCGCGTGGCATCCGGATTGCAGCACTGGTCGACAGCGACCCAGCCAAGGTCGGCACCACCGTGGCCGGGATGACGGTCGCCCCCATGGAAGACCTGCCCGCCTTGGTGCGCGAGCACGGCGTTGCGATCGCGGTCATTGCGACCCCGGGTGAGGATGCGCAGGATGTGGCGGATGCCTTGGTTGCGGCCGGCATCACCAGCATTTTGAACTTCGCGCCGGCCCTGGTGAAGGTCCCCGACACCGTCACGGTCCGCAAGGTCGACCTGTCCATCGAGTTGCAGATCCTCGCGTACCACGAACAGCGGGTTCGGGGGGTTGCCGGATGAGCGTCCTCGTCGTGGGAATGTCCCACAAGTCTGCGCCGATCGAATTGCTCGAGCGAGTTTCACTCGATCCATCGGCTGCGATCAAGCTCTCTCACTTGGCCCTCGAAGCTCCCTCGGTGTCGGAAGCAGCAGTGATTTCGACGTGCAACCGGGTCGAGATCTATGTCGAGACCGACCGATTCCACGGCGCAGTCGAGGAAGTCTCCCGACTGTTGGCCGACCATGCCCAACTTGATCGGGACGAGATCGTCTCGAACGTCTACGTCCACTACGACGACTCCGCAGTCGCCCACCTGTTCGCTGTTGCATCCGGCCTCGACTCGATGATCATCGGCGAGAGCCAGATCCTCGGCCAGGTACGCGACGCGCTGCTGACGGGTCAGGCCGAGTCGACGGTCGGGTCTGCGCTCAACGCCCTGTTCCAGCAGGCTCTTCGCATTGGCAAGCGCGGTCACGCCGAAACGGGCATCGACCACTTGGCGCCCTCGATCGCCTCTGCCGCGCTGGATGCGGCCGGCGACGTCGTGACCGCTCCGACATCGCGGTTCGTGGTGGTCGGTGCCGGTGCCATGGCCTCCCTCGCGATTCGTGCCCTGATCGATCGGGGAATCGCACCTGAGCGCATCACGGTCGTCAACCGGACGGCTGAGCGTGGGGTCGAACTTGCACTGACCATGGGCGCCAAGACGGCCGACTGGACCGAGCTGGATGCGTCGCTGGCGCACGCCGACGTCGTTATCAGTTGCGTCGGCGCGGCGGGCATCGTCCTCGATGCCGAACGGTTGGCCTCGGCTGCTGCGGCCGGCCCGGTCACCGTGCTCGACTTGGGGTTGCCGAGAGACGTGGTGCGCGATGCCGGCGAATTACCGGGCGTTTCGGTTATCGACCTGGCCGACCTTGCGACGCTTGCCGAACGCGCAAATACCGGCAGTGCCGAGCTTGCCGACGACATCTCCGACGTCCGCGCAATCGTCGACGACGAGGTTCGTACGTTCCTGGCCGCCAAGTCGGCGTCCCGGGTGACGCCGACAGTCGTGGCCTTGCGCTCCATGGCAACGTCCGTCGTCGAGGCAGAGGCAGAGCGCCTCGCGTCCCGGCTGGGAGCCCTCAATGCCGACGACCTCAACGAGGTGCGGCGGGCCCTCCAGCGCGTAGCCGAGAAGCTCATCCATGCCCCCACGGTGCGCGTCCAAGAACTGGTGGACGGTCCGGCCGGCCTCACCTATGCAGATGCCCTGACCGACCTCTTCGCGCTCGATCCCGCCGCAGTCGAAGCGGTAACGCGGGTGGGGGGTGACACCGAATGACGACCCTTCGCCTCGGCACGCGGGGTAGCGCGCTTGCCACGTCGCAGGCGCAACACATCGCAGACCAGCTTCACGCCACGGCTGGCGTAGACGTCGAACTCGTCACCGTTTCCACCGAGGGTGATCGAGACCAGGCGACGCCGCTCGCCCAACTGGGCGGTCAGGGTGTCTTCGTTGCCGCCCTGCGCGAAGCAGTCGTCGACGGGCGCGTCGACTTCGCGGTCCATTCGCTCAAGGACCTGCCCACAACCGCAGACCCCAGACTCAACCTGGCGGCGATCCCCGTCCGCGAAGACCCCCGGGACGCCGTCGTGGCACGGGACGACCTCACGTTGGGGGAGTTGCCGGCACGTTCGACCATCGGGACGGGCTCACCTCGTCGTGCGGCCCAGATCAACGCGCTGGGCCTCGGGCTCGACGTGGTGCCGATTCGCGGCAACGTCGACACCCGTCTCTCAAAGGTGAGCACGGGTGAGTTCGACGCGGTCGTCGTTGCGTTCGCCGGGCTCCGTCGACTGGGACGCGCCGATGAGGCGACCGAACTTCTCGACCCACTCCAGGTCCTGCCAGCGCCCGGTCAGGGGGCGTTGGCCTGCGAATGTCGCGCCGACGACGTCGTCACCGCCGATGTCCTGGCCAAACTCGACGATCCGGCCACCCGGGCAGCCGTGACGGCTGAGCGCAGCCTGTTGGCTGCACTCGAAGCCGGATGCTCCGCTCCTGTCGGCGCCCTGGCCGACATCGCCGCTGGCGACGATGGCGACGAACTGTGGCTCCGTGCCGTGGTCGCCGACGTCTCCGGCAACCCCACCATCCGCAAGTCCAAAACCGGCTCGCCCAGCGATGCCGTGGAGGTCGGTGAACAGCTCGCTGCCGAGCTGCTCGCCGAGGGCGCGGGTTCTCTCACGGCGAAGGTGAGAACTGCGTCATGACCAACCGGCAGACCAGAAGGAAGACAATGACAACCGATCTCGCAGGCACCACTCGCACGCAGAGCACGCGTAGCGCCAAGAGTCCCGCCAAAGGCCACGTCAGTTTCGTGGGCGCGGGGCCCGGCGACGCCAGTCTGCTGACGGTACGAGCCGCCGATCTCTTGCGCCAGGCCGATATCGTCGTGACCGAACTGCCGGAGCAGACCGCCCTGGTCGACTCCGTCCCGCGCAAGGTGGGGGTGCCCCCCGCCGAAATCATCGACGGCAGCGTCGGTGAAGACGGTGAGATCCTCACGCACGCCGCACGGGCCCGACTCGTCGTCAGACTGGCCAAGACCGGCGCCCACGTCGTACGCCTCATCTCGGGCGACCCGTTCACCTACTCGACCGGGCCCGAAGAAGCGGCGGCGTGTGCCAAGGCAGGAATCAGGTTCGAGATCGTGCCGGGCGTCTCGTCGGTCGCGGCAGTTCCGGCGTACGCCGGAGTGCCACTGACAAACCGGACCAGCCGTACGTACGAAGTGGTCAGCGTTGGCGACGCCGCCATCGATTGGTCTGAGCACACCAGTGCCGACACCCTCGTGTTGCTGTCCGCCGTTGCTCGTATCGGCGAAGTGGCCGATGGCCTGATTGAAGCCGGTTGGTCGGCCGAGACGCCCGTCGCCATGACCCGCGTCGGCACCACGACTGACCAGGCAACCGTCGTCTCCACACTGGACACCATCGCCAAGGATGCGCTGGCTGCTGGCATGACTTCGCCCGCGATCACCGTCGTCGGTCGGGTGGTGACCATGCGCGATTCGCTGTCGTGGTTCGAGACGAAGCCGCTGTACGGCTGGCGCGTCCTCGTTCCCCGGACAAAGGAGCAGGCGGTCGGGCTCGCGGCCCGGCTGCGCTCGTACGGAGCTGTCGCCGAGGAGGTTCCGACCATCTCGGTCGAGCCGCCGCGCAACCCCCAGCAGATCGACAAGGCCGTCCGCGGCCTCGTCGAGGGCCGTTACGAGTGGGTTGCCTTCACCAGCGTCAACGCCGTCAAAGCCGTGCGCGAGAAGTTCGAAGAGTACGGCCTCGATGCCCGTGCATTCTCGGGCCTGAAAATTGCCGCGGTCGGCGACAAGACAGCTGAAGCGATTGAGACGTGGGGCATCAGGCCCGATCTCATCCCGTCCGGTGAGCAGTCGGCCAAGGGACTCCTTGACGACTGGCCGCCGTACGACGAGTTGCTCGACCCGATCAACCGGGTGTTCCTTCCGCGCGCCGACATCGCGACGGAGACGCTCGTTGCCGGCCTGATCGAACTGGGTTGGGAGGTCGACGATGTCACGGCGTACCGAACGGTTCGCGCCGCCCCGCCGCCGGCACCGACCCGCGAGGCGATCAAGGGCGGCAAGTTCGATGCCGTTCTGTTCACGTCGAGCTCGACCGTGCGCAACCTCGTCGGCATTGCGGGCAAGCCGCACCCGTCGACGATCATCGCCTGCATCGGCCCGGCCACGGCGAAGACCGCCGAAGAGCACGGCCTGCGCGTTGACGTGCTCGCCGAGAAGCCGTCCGTCGATGTACTGATCGACGCGTTGGCCGAGTTCGGCGCGGCTCGTCGACTGTCGTTCCTCGAAGCTGGCGAGCCGGTGTTGCGTCCATCGCAGCGGCGTCCGGCCGCGCGGCGGAAGGCCTGACATGACGCACCAGCCGATCCGGCCCCGACGGCTTCGGTCGTCTGAGGCCGTGCGTCGGCTGGTGCGGGAGTCGCAGGTGTCGCCCGGACAGCTCGTCCTTCCGCTGTTCGTTGCCGAGGGCCTGTCCGAGCCACGGCCGGTCGCGAGTATGCCGGGGGTCGTTCAGCACTCGCGCGAGTCACTGCGCAAGGCCGTGTCTGAGGCGGCGTCCCTCGGGTTGGGCGGCGTGATGTTGTTCGGCATCCCGGAACACAAGGACGCCACCGGAACGCAGGCGCTCGACCCAGACGGGATTCTGAACGCCGCAATCGCCGATGCTCGAGCCGAGGTCGGCGACGACATCCTCGTGATGTCCGATCTCTGCCTCGACGAATTCACCGACCACGGCCACTGTGGCGTCCTGGACGACAGCGGCGCAGTCGACAACGATGCGACTCTCGAGATTTACGCCCAGATGGCCCAGATACACGCTGCGTCGGGAGCCCACTTCGTCGGTCCGAGCGGAATGATGGATGGCCAGGTGGCTCGCGTACGGCTCGCGCTGGACGAATCCGGGCGGTCCAATGTCGGAATTCTGGCCTACGCGGCAAAATACGCCTCTTCGTTCTATGGTCCGTTCCGCGACGCGGTCAACAGTTCACTGGTCGGCGATCGTCGGACGTACCAGCAGGATCCAGCCAACGGTCGCGAAGCCGTCCGCGAGGCGCTCCTCGACGTGGCCGAAGGGGCGGACATCGTCATGGTCAAGCCGGCGCTCGGCTTTCTCGACGTCATCGCGCGGGTGCGCGATGCCGTTGACATCCCGGTGGCTGCGTACAACGTGTCCGGTGAGTACTCGATGATCGAAGCCGCCGCCGAGCGCGGGTGGATCGACCGGCAGAGCGCCATCGAAGAATCGGTCATCTCGATCCGTCGAGCCGGTGCTGACATCGTGCTGACGTATTGGGCCGCGGAATTGGCCCATCAGCTCCGGAACTGACCAGGGCTCGTCGGCTCCGGAGCTGACCAGGACTCGGATTACTTCTTGCCGAGCTTCTTGAGTTTGTCGGTCACCTTCTTGGTGGTCTCTCCGACCTTCTTGGTCGTGTCGTCCACCTTCTTGGTGGTGTTGTCGACGGTCTTCTTGACCTTGTCGGTCGTCTTCTTCACCGTGTCAGTGGTCTTCTTGACGGTCGACTGGACCGGGTTGTTCGACCCACCGTTGCCGCCGCCACCGTTGTTGCCGTTGCCGCCACCATTGTTGGAGCCGCCGCCGTTGTTCGACCCACCGTTGCCGCCACCGTTGTTCGACCCACCATTGTTGGAGCCGCCACCGGGGATGACACCCGACGTACCGCCACCGTTGGTTCCGGACGACGAGCCATCGTCGGTGCTCGCGGCGTTCTCGTCGGCTTCCTTCTGCTTCTTGTGAGCCTTCGAACGCTCACTTGGCGACAGTGTTTGGTCGTTGGATTGGGCGGTGAGGATCGTTGACGTCGAGTATCCGTCGGGCGTCTGTGAGTAGACGCCGCTGGCGTACGAAGACGAGACCTTCATGACGAGGTCGACGTCGGACGTCGAGCCGCTGAAGCGCTGGACAGCGGCGCGGGCGTCTCGTTCGTTCGACAAGTCGCCGCTCCCGGAACACAGCAGGACACCCGCTGTTGCCGCTGAATCGTTGGCATTCTGCGGATCCTTCAAGCCATCGGTATCGGAGTCGACTGCGTACCGGTCCCAGACCTTGGGGAGGAACTGGAAGGGTCCGACCGTGCGGTCATAGAGCGCGTTGTGGTCGTACCGACCCTGATCGGTGTCGGCGACCTTCTGGGTGCCACCCTTCCCGTCGAGCACGGCACCGAAGATGCCGGGACTGGCAACACCGTCGTTGCTCAGCGCGTTGCCCTCGACGCGTCCGTGGTTCGATTCGACCCGCCCCAAGGCGGCGATCAGGTTCCAGGGCAGGCGGCAACTGGCATCGGCATCGGCGAGCAACGTCTCGGCGTGATGGTAGGCGTAGAGGGCAGCGGAAGGGATTCCGTTGGTCGCCAGGGTCGAGATTGTTCCGGGCGCTCCGGCTTGCGGGTCGATGGCCTCCGCCATGCGCTCAGCTGTGGCAGGTTGGTCGAACACCGTTGCCGGAACCTTTGGAACGCCGGCCGAAGATCCACCGATCGCATTGGCGAGTCCGAGGTTCCCCACAGCCGCGGACCACCCACCCACGAGCAAGGCCATGGGGAGCAAGGCCCCGGCCTTTTGCGCACGCGTCAACTTTCTGGGCATGAGTCCTCGAACGGGTGGGAGTTGTCCACGACGAGAAGTCGTCGTTGAAATTCTAATCACCCGTGAGGTCGGCGGTGAATGTTTGATGAACATCTTTTGCCCTGCGCTTCCACCAGTGACAACGACGGTGCAAGTCGGTTGGTTACCCTCCCGCACGCCGGTCGTTCTGGCGGACTTGGACAATGGGCAAATGCCCGAAGTCACGAGCGCGTCGCGTCAGTGGTTCGACCGCGCGTCCAGCGTCTCGCCGGGCGGGGTCAACTCGCCGGTTCGCGCGTTTCGTGCGGTCGGCGGAACGCCACGTTTTGTCGCGAGGGCGGAGGGTCCGTGGCTGTTCGACGCCGACGGCAACAGGTTGCTGGATCTTGTCGGATCGTGGGGGCCGATGCTGCTGGGCCATGCCCATCCAGAGGTGGTCGCGGCGGTGGTAGACGCTGTCGAGCGCGGAACCTCCTACGGCATGCCGAGCCCGCCCGAAGTGGAGCTGGCCGAAGAGATCGTCGCGCGGACGCCCGTCGAGCAAGTGCGCCTGGTCTCATCCGGAACCGAAGCGACGATGTCGGCCATCCGGCTCGCTCGTGCCTTCACCGGTCGTGACCTCATCGTCAAGTTCTCCGGTTGCTACCACGGGCATGTTGACGCGCTGCTCACCGAAGCGGGGTCTGGTGTCGTCACGCTCGGTATTCCGGGGACTCCGGGTGTACCGGAGCACGTCACTGCCGACACGGTGGTCCTGCCCTACAACGATCGGGATGCCGTCACGGCGGCATTTGCCACCTACGGCGACCGCATCGCCGCCCTCATCACCGAAGCCGCGCCGGGAAACATGGGCGTCGTACCACCACGGCAGGGCTTCAATGCGTTCCTCGCCCAGACGTGTCGCGCCCAAGGCGCCGTCTTCATCAGCGACGAGGTCATGACCGGGTTTCGTGTCACCGCATCGGGTCATTGGGGACTCGATGGCGCGGTCGAGGGATGGCAGCCAGACCTGATGACGTTCGGAAAAGTCATGGGCGGCGGCTTTCCGGCGGCGGCGTTCGGCGGACGAGCCGACATCATGGCGCTCTTGGCACCCAGTGGACCGGTGTATCAGGCCGGCACGCTGTCGGGTAATCCGGTCGCGACGACAGCAGGTCTGGCCACCCTGCGCCTCGCGGACGAAGACACCTATGCGCGCCTCGATGCAATTGCCGAGCAGGTTCGGAGTCTGGTTGCCGAATCGTTGACCGCTGCGGGTGTGCCGCACGTCCTGCAGAGTGCCGGGAACCTCTTCAGTTTCTTTTGGGGCGCGGACCATCCCGTGACCGATTTCTCCCAAGCCCAGCGCCAAGACGTGGCTCGATACGGCGCCTTCTTCCGCGCCATGCTCGAGGCCGGCGTCCACCTACCTCCGAGCGGCTTCGAGGCCTGGTTCGTCTCGGCCGCCCACGACGAAGAGGCACTCTCTACACTGGCTGCTGCCCTGCCGAGTGCTGCGCAGGCAGCCGCCGCAGCCAGTTCCACCGGAGCATCCTCATGAGTGATCGCACGATCGTCCATCTGGTGCGCCATGGTGAGGTTCACAATCCAGCGGGCCTGCTCTACGGACGGCTGCCCGACTATCACCTGTCCGACCGGGGACGAGAGATGGCCGCAGCCGCTGCCGGCTGGCTCGACGGGCACGAGGTGACCCACTTGGTCTCGTCTCCATTGGAGCGCGCACAGGAGACTGCCGCCCCCATCGCCGAATCGACCGGGTTGACGATCGTGATCGATGACCGCGTCATCGAAGCCGCCAATGACTTCGAAGGTTCGACCTTCGGCAGGGGTCCGGCTTCGCTCATACATCCAGCCGTCTGGTGGAAGCTGCGCAATCCCGCACGGCCCAGCTGGGGTGAGTCGTACCGTCACATCTCCGACCGGATGAATCAGGCCATCCACGACGCGCGGGAGGCCGCAGACGGCCACGAAGCCGTCATCGTCTCGCACCAACTCCCCGTCTGGATCGCACGGCGCTCCTTCGAGAACCGCCGATTCCTGCACGACCCGCGTAGGCGTCAATGCAATCTGGCCAGCATCACATCCTTGATCTTCGAAGACGGTGAGTTCGTCGACCTCGACTACTCCGAACCCGCCGCGTACCTGATTGAGTCGACCGGGAAGTTCGTCGGGGGAGCCTGAGTGCCGTTCGGAGCCCGGATCGGGCTGATGCTCCTCGTCGTGCTCGCTGGATGTGGCGGAGTCGGGACAGAGGGTTCCACCGGCGGCTACGTCAGCGGCGACCACACGATCTCTGTTGTCGCAGCGGCGAATCGCAAGCCGGCGCCCGAGTTGAACGGACTCGATTTGGCCGGACGCCGGCTGGAGGCCGCGCAGTTGCGCGGACGCTCTGGCGTCCTGGTTGTCAACGTGTGGGGGTCATGGTGTGCCGAGTGCCGTCGGGAGGCGCCCGACCTCGTCCGTGTTGCGGCGAAATACGCGAAGAAGGATGTCCGCTTCCTGGGCCTGCTGTCTCGCGACAAGCCGGCAGCCGCCTTGGCCTTTGTCCGGACCTTCAACGTCCGCTATCCCAGCCTTCAGGACACCGGCGGACGGTTGCAGCTCGGTTTCGCAGATTCGCTGCCGTCGCAGGCAATCCCCACCACGTGGGTCATCGATCGACGGGGCCGGGTTGCGGCTCGTGTTCTGGGGGTTGTGTCCGAAGCAACGTTGTCTGACTTGATTGACGACGCCCTCGCGGAGAAAGCAGCTTCGTGATCCTCGACGCGGGCCCCATTACGAACACTGTGGCTTCCGGCTCTTTGCTGCTCGCCATGCCGATCGCCATGGCGGCTGGTCTGCTCTCCTTCGCATCGCCCTGCGTCGTTCCCCTCTTGCCCGGCTACCTCTCTTACATGACCGGGGTCGCCGTCCAAGACCTCGGCCAGGCGCGGCGGGGGCGGATGCTCGCCGGATCGAGTCTTTTCGTCCTCGGCTTCACGGCTCTGTTCGTCAGCGGCGGAGCGCTGTTCGGCGGGTTGGGAGGTCGGCTCGCCGAGTATCAGGTGGGCATCTCGCGCATCCTCGGCGTCCTGATCATCGTGTTCGGGCTGGCCTTCGTCGGGTGGATCCCGGTCCTGCAACGCGAGATCCGGTTGGCAATCCCTGGCGTCGGGCTTGCCATGGCCCCGGCGCTCGGCTTCCTGTTCGGCCTGGGTTGGGTACCGTGCCTGAGCCCGACCCTGGGCACCGTGACGTCGTTGGCGTACACCCAGGCGACAGCCGGTCGCGGGGCCCTGCTCGCATTCGCATACTGCGTGGGCCTTGGCGTCCCGTTCATCGTCGCTGCCGTCGCGTTCGCTCGATTCACCCGGGCATTCAGTTGGATACGCCGGCATCAGCGAGCCCTTACGATGGTGGGTGGCGGACTCATGGTTGCGCTCGGCATCCTGCTCGTCACGGGTCTCTGGGACTCGCTCATCATCGACCTGCGCACTGCGCTCGGCACCGGGAAGATCGCGCTGTGAGTTCGGCGCCGGCACTGTCGCGGCGCGAGTTCGCGCGCTGGATCTGGCGACAGTTGACGTCGATGCGCACCGCGCTCTTGCTGCTCTTGCTGCTGGCGCTGGTCGCGATCCCCGGGTCGCTCGTCCCGCAACTGTCGGTCGATGCGCGAGCGGTCGAGGCGTATCGGATGGCGCACCCCGGCCTCGCGCCGTGGTTCGACCGGCTGGGTGTCTTCCACACGTACACATCGGTGTGGTTCAGCGCTGTCTATCTGCTGCTGATGACGTCGCTGGTCGGCTGCTTCGTGCCGAGATCGCTCGACTACGTGCGGGCGCTTCGGGCGCGTCCACCGAAGGCACCGAAGAACTTCGACCGGCTGGCAGCGTTCGATCGCTTTGACGTCGACGGTGACGCCCCCGTCGATGTCATGGCCATCATCGAGCGGGCACAGCGTGAACTCGGCCGTGCCCGCGTCGACGTCGTCGAGCGAGACGGCGTGGTCGAACTGTCCGCCGAGTCGGGTCAATTGCGCGAGTTCGGCAACCTGCTCTTCCATGTCGCCGTCGTCGGCGTCCTGATTGGCGTGGCCGTGGGAGCATTGTTCGGCTATCGGGGCTCGGCGATCGTCACCGAAGGGGACGACTTTTCGAACGTCCTCACCCAATATGACGACTTCGCGTCCGGAGCTCTCTTCGCGCCGGAGTCCCTGCCGCCCTTCGCCCTTCATCTCGACGCTGTCGACGCCCGGTTCCAGCTCACCGGTCCGCAGCGGGGCGCGCCTCGTTACTTTGCGGCTCGTGGGACGTGGAGCACCGGGACGTCTGGCGGTCACGAGAAGCCCTTCAAGATCCGCGTGAATCATCCGTTGAAGGTCGGCCGGACGTCGGTCTTCCTGATCGGCCAGGGCTACGCACCGGTGTTCAAGGTGACAGACGCACACGGCACCGTCGTCTTTGAAGACGCTGTGCCGTTCCTACCCGCAGATGGCACCTACACGTCAAGTGGTGTCGTGAAGGTGCCCGACGCACGGCCGCAGGGTCTCGGATTCCAGGGCTTCTTCCTGCCCACCGCCATCTCCACGGGCAAGCACGAAGCGCCGGTGTCGGCGTTCCCAGCCGCGGCGAACCCTTTCGTCGGGCTCTTCGTGTTCCGCGGCGATCTCGGCATGAACGGGGGTCGACCGCAGTCGGTATTCGTCCTCGACAAGTCCCGCATGAAGCAGATCAAGCTTGGCGACGGCACACCGTTCCGGGTCAGCCTGACGCCGCGCCAGATTGCCGACCTGCCGGGTGGCGACGAGATCCAGTTCGTTGGCCTTCGGCAGTATGCGCGATTGCAAATCAGTTCGACACCGCTGGCGGCTGTTCCGCTCGGCGCGATTTGGTTGGGAGTTCTCGGCTTGGTGATCTCGCTCAGCGTGCGGCCGCGACGCACGTGGGTTCGGGCCAAACGATCCAGCGCAGATGGTCGCTCCCGTACGGTGGTCGAGATTGCGGCGCTCGACCGTGTGCGGTCAGGCAGCGGCTTGACCGATCACGTCCGTCGCTTGGCGCGCGCGATCAAGGGCGAGGAGGACGAATGACGGCCGAGAGCCTCGCGCAGGCCTCCAACTACCTGATCGCCGCCGCCACCGTGATCTTGGCCCTCGCGTTCGTTGCGCACGTTGCCGAATGGGCGCTGTCCAAGCGCGTCGCTGGCGACTCGGATCGGGCAACGTCTTCCGAAATCGCCGCTGGGATCGGTCGGTCGGTGACGACGCTGGCGTGGGGCATCCTGCTGGCCAGCGTTGTGAGCCGCGGCTTGGCGGCCCACCGTGTGCCCTGGGGGAACATGTACGAGTTCGGCTGCGCAGGCGTCCTGCTGCTGTTGACGGCCTATCTCGTCCTCGTTCGGCGCTGGGGTTCGACGATCGACTGGGCTGGCGCCGCGGTCACCGGCTTCGGAACGACCGTGCTTGGTGCGTCGATGCTGGTGTACGTCCCGGCCGGGCCGCTCGTGCCGGCGCTGCATTCGTACTGGCTGGTCATCCATGTGTTTGCCGCGATGCTCGCCGGATCGGGATTCACGCTGGGCGCCATCTTGTCGATTGCCCACCTGCTCAAGATGCGCAACGAAGACTCGCTGGTTCGACTCCCGTCAACGGCGCGACTCGACGAGCTCGCCTTCCGGGTGAACGCGTTTGCCTTCCCGATCTGGACGTTCGCAGCGCTGATCGCCGGCCCGATCTGGGCACAGCATGCGTGGGGCCGTTACTGGGGCTGGGACCCCAAGGAGGTGTGGGCCTTCATCACGTGGGTGGTCTACGCCGGCTACCTGCATGCCCGTGCCACTGCCGGCTGGAAGGGGCGCGCAGCAGCGATTCTGTGCCTCCTCGGCTTCGCAACCTTCCTGTTCAACTTCATCGGAGTGAACCTGTTTGTCGGCGGACTGCACTCCTATGCGAAGTGAGCGAGGACGTCGGCGAGCAACTCGGCGCGTAGCGCCGAGATGCGAAATGAGCTGCGTAATGAGTTACAGCCCGCGCAGGAAGTCGGGGTCGTCGTCTGGTCCTTGTACGCCATGGCCCCCGTGCGGCTTGGATGGCTGTTGGGTCTGGGACGAGCCGAGGAAGAGCCAAGCGAGCGGGCCAGCGATGGGGATGAGCACGACCGCGAACCAGAGGATCTTGGGCAGGTGCCGGACCTGATTGCGCGGAGTCGCGTAGAGATCGAAGAAGGCGTACACCAGCAGCACCAGCGCGACCACGATCGGAAGGGCCTTACCCATGCTTCAACGGTACTCGCGAAATCAATCACGATCGCCGCTGCGCGGATGACCCTAGGCTGACGTCATGAAGGCGTTCTGGAAGTACACGGTTGCCCGCGCCGCCCTCTTGGTCGTGACGTACGCGGTGATCTGGATGCTGGTGAGCATGCGCTGGGCGGTTGCCGTCATCGACCCATTCGTGCTGCTCGCGGCCCTCATCGTGTCCGGGGCAATCTCGCTCTATGCATTGCGAGGGTTGCGAGATGACCTCGCCGGGCAGGTGCAAGCGCGCGCCGCCCGTATGACCCGTCGTGTGGAGGAATCGCGCGACGCCGACGACGTCGACTGACGTCTGCTACGAGCCGATCGCGAACCCAAGCGCGAGCCCAGCCGCCGTAATCAACTCGGCGATACCGGACAGTTGGAGGACGGGGACGAGCTCGCCTCCGGAAACTCCCCGAGCAACGCGACGGGCCGCGGGTGTCCACGGCGTCAGACCGGCCAGCCCCAGCAGTGCCCACGGCGTGGCGACCGAGCAAGCAATCACACCGACCCAACCAACAAGACCGAGTGCGATGAAGAACCATCGCGTGCGACGTTCGCCCAAGAGGACGGCCAGCGTGCGTTTGCCGGATTCGGAGTCGGTGTGAACGTCGCGCAGGTTGTTGGCGACGAGAATCGAGCACGCCAGTGCGCCGACGACGACTCCAGCGACAACGCTCGGCCAGGTGATGCGTTCGAGTTGGACATACGTCGTACCGACCACGGCGACAAGCCCGAAGAAGACGAAGACGCTGACCTCGCCGAGGGCGCGATAGCCATAGGGCGACGGGCCTCCGGTGTATGTCCATGCCGCCAGAAGCGCTGCGCCTCCCACCACGACGAGCCACCAGGTCGTCGAGGCTGCGAGTACGAGGCCGAGAATCGCGCCGAGTGCCAAGGATGCCTGTGCGGCGCGCTTGACCGCGCGCGGTGATGCGAGGCCAGATCCGACGAGGCGGAGTGGACCAACTCGATTGTCGTCGGTTCCGCGGACGCCGTCGGAGTAGTCATTGGCGTAATTGACCCCGACTTGCAGTGCCAACGAAACCCCGAGTGCGGTTGCCGCCTTCCACCACACGACGCCTTGGGCACCGCCGAGCGAGGCCGCTCCGGTACCGGCGACGACGGGCGCAATTGCGGCAGGAAGAGTGCGTGGACGGGCGCCTTGGATCCATGCGCTCAGGGCCGTCACGGCGGTCAGTCTGCCATGAGCAGAAATTGGCCGATGTGAAAGGATTTGGACGCTCGAATCGCGAGGGGAGTCGCCGATGGAAACCGTTGGCGTCATTGGCTTGGGCTACATCGGCCTGCCGACGGCGGCGATCCTGGCATCGAGCGACGTCTCCGTTGTGGGCGTCGATGTGAGCCAGGAGACGGTGGACGCGGTCAACCGCGGAGCCGTTCCCTTCGTCGAGCCCGATCTCGGCGCGTACGTGGCCGGCGCCGTCTCGCATGGCAAGTTGCGGGCCACCATGACACCCGAGCCGGCCGACGCGTTCATCATCGCCGTGCCGACGCCATTCCAAGGCGACCACGAGCCGGATCTCTCCTACATCGAGTCGGCGGCACGGGCAATAGCGCCGGTTCTGCGTGGCGGCGAACTCGTCATCCTCGAGTCCACTTCGCCGCCCGGTGCCACCCAGCAGATGGCCGAATGGATCCTCGAGGTTCGCACCGATCTCTCCATCGACGGTGCCGACGGAAAGCCGGCGATCCACGTGGCGCATTGCCCCGAGCGCGTGCTGCCCGGACGCGTGATGATCGAACTGGTCACGAACGACCGCATCGTCGGCGGGCTTACCCGCGAGGCAGCGCAGCGAGCCAAGCACTTGTACGAGATCTTCTGCCGCGGCAGCATCCTGCTGACCGACGCGGTCACAGCGGAGATGGCCAAGCTCGTCGAGAACTCGTTCCGCGACGTCAACATCGCGTTCGCCAACGAACTGTCGCTGATCGCCGACGGGCTGGGGATCGACGTGTGGGAGTTGATTGAGCTCGCCAATCACCACCCCCGCGTCAACATCCTGCAGCCGGGCCCGGGCGTTGGGGGCCACTGCATCGCGGTCGACCCGTGGTTCATCGTTGATGCCCTCCCAGACAAGGCGCGTCTCATCCGCACTGCTCGCGAGGTCAATGACGGCAAGCCGGCTTGGGTTCTCGACAAAGTTCGTGAGGCGGTGGCGGGACGCACCGACTTGACGATCGCCGCGCTCGGCTTGGCGTTCAAGCCCGACATCGACGATCTGCGCGAATCACCGGCCCGTCGCATCGTCGCTGACCTGGCCGACGAATTCCCGCAAGCCAGCATCGCCGTTGTCGAGCCGCACATTCGCGAACTGCCCCAAGAACTGGCCAACCGACGCAACGTCGAACTCGTTTCGCTGGTGGATGCTGCTGCCAAAGCTGACGTGGTCGTACTCCTCGTCGATCACACGGCGTTCAAGAAGGCCGACCCGGTCGCGCTGGGATTGGCCGACAAGGCAGTGGTCGACACCCGCGGTGTCTGGCGGTGACCAACTACTTCGCCGAGGTCGAAGAGGCCGCCGCGGCCGGCGGGACTCTCTTTGGCGTGCCCGACTACCTGCCTCTCGATGAGCAGCGGGCGATCCGTCAGAACGATCCGCTGGTCCGCGCCGCGCTGACCCCGCCGGCACGCTCGACGCGGCCGCGCCGCGTCCGCACCGTCTGGGGCAAGCGGAGCAAGCTCGGGCGCAAGCGGCTCCTGCGGTCATTGGCCGCGGCGGTGATCAAGAATCCGCCCGCTCCCAAGCCGAAGGATCCAGTGACGACCATCCGAAAACTCGTCAAGGCCGAGGATTTCGACGCCGCACAGGTCCTCATCAATGCCGTTCAAGAGGGTCGTGAAAACGACGTCGCATTTCTCAAAATCGCTCGGCGGGTGGCGACGACGCGGGGGGCGATGACCCTCGCGCTCCACTTGGCCAAACTGCTCGAGAAGCACGGTGAGTTCTCGCCGGACACCATCGTCAAGATGGAGGCGAATCTCAAGGAACTCACCGGGTGGCACCCGAGCCTGGCCGGCGCAGCCGAGCCGATCGAATCCGACGATGCTGACGTCGTCTTGCATGTCGCCAAGATGAGTCGTCCGTTCCTGTCCAACGGCTACACCAGCCGGAGCCATCGCAATTTCCTGGCCGCGAAGGACGCCGGGATCACGACTGTCGTGGTGACGGAACTCGGATTCCCGCGGAAGATCGGCGTCGATGAGTTCGTCCCGGTCGAATCCCTCGATGGCATCGAACACCGCCGACTCGACCTCGGGTCAGGCGTCGACGTGACCGACATGCCGATGGATGAATGGCTCGAGGCCTTCGCGCAGTCCGCCTACGACGTTGTGCGCGAGGTACGGCCGTCGCTGCTGCACGTGAGCTCGGGTCATCGCGGCTACGAAACGATGCTCGTCGCAATGGCGCTCAAGGAGAAGACCGGCCTGCCGCTGGTGTACGAGTTCCGGTCGTTTCACGACGCCACCTGGACCGGCCGGCAGGAATTGCACGATCGCGGCGAGACGTACTTGCGGCGGCGGGCCGCCGAGTCATTGGTCATGGATGCTGCCGACGTTGTCCTGACTCTCAACGAGGCGATGCGGGATGAATTGGTCCGCATGGGGTGCTCGCCGGACAAGATCTTCCTTGTGCCGAATGGTGTCGACCTCGACCACTTCGAGCCCCGCCCACGGCCGGCGGAGCTGGCGGCGAGGTTCGGACTGGACGACCTCCCGACCTTCGGTTACGTCTCGAACATGGATCATCGCCGCGAGGCCCAGGAGACGTTGGTCCGAGCATCGGCGGAACTGAAGAGTCGAGGCCTGGAATTCCGCTGTGTGATCGTCGGCCAAGGACCGCGACAGGAGATGATCGAGGCCTTGGCGCACGAGTTGGATGTGGCTGACTGCGTCGTCTTCACCGGCGCGGCCGACCACCTGCACGTCGCCGACTACTACGGGTTGATTGACGTCTTTGTCATCCCGCGGACGGTAGAGCGAGCGGCTTCGCTGGTTACTCCGCTCAAGCCCTTTGAAGCCATGGCCATGGGCAAGCCGATTGTCATCTCCGACCTTCCCGCGCTGCGCGAGATCGCTGCGCCGGAGGAGCGCGGCTTGGTATTCCCTCCGGACGACGCCGTCGGTCTCGCCGATGCCGTCCAGCGACTGTTCGAGGATCCCGGCCTTGCCGAGCGGCTCGGCGCCGCCGGCCGCAACTGGGTCGTCAACAACCGGCAGTGGTACATGAACGGCCCCCGGTACGTCGAGGCGTTCGCGGCAGCGCGGACCGCCGCCCGCCGCTGAGGGTTCTTACGACGAGCCCGGCGGACATCCACCGAGCCGCTTGTCGAGCAGCAGGTACCGCCCGAGTGCTTCCCAGGCGTCCCCGTAGTAGGTCGTGTTGAGCCGTCGGTCGTGGAGGGCTTCGGCCAAGGCGCGGTCTGCGGAGGCCTGATGGCCTGCCGCGGCCTGGCTGGCCGCTCGCGCCACCCACCCCACCGGGTGTTTCATGGGCGAGGACTGATCGGTGTTGAGACGGGCGGCAAACGAACCGGCCAACTTGCGATCGTCGGGTACACAGGATTCGGCCAGCCGCATGGGAACTCTGACGGCGTCCCACCCAAAGGCCGCTTCGCCTCCGGGCCCGCGCGTCGAGGGGGCGACGGCACCATTGGATTGGATGATGGCCCAGTCCGGCGGCAGATTCTTCTCGCTCAGGCTGCGCACCATTTGGCGGGTTCCCTGCTCAAGTTGACGCCAGCGCGCGTCGCCGCTCGCTCGGTAGAGAAGTTCGATGGCCACCGGCGAGAAGTAGCTCGGATTCACCATGGTCGGGGGAGCGAGATCTGCCCACGGGCCCGGTAGGAGGATCCGGCGCCCGTCGACCACTGCTGTCTCCTTCCGCAGGATCGCCCGCCCCACCTGCAGACCTCGTTGCGTGAAATGCGAATAGTGGAAGACCCTGCCCGCCAGGAGCAGAGCGCGTGCGATGTCGAGGTCGGCGTCAGATGCCGGCTGAGGGTCGAGCACGCCGTCCTTGAAGTGCCAGCTGAACAGGTGATCCGACCGCTCCAGATGCCGCTTCGTCCAACTCATGACCCGGTTGAAGTGCTCACGATCGCGCATGGCAGCGGCCAGTAACAGGGCATAGGCCTGGCCTTCACTGACCGTGTCGTCACCTTGGTCGTGCCGCACCACCTGGCCGTCCTTGGACACGTACCGGACGAAGAAGTCCGCAGCCGATCGACGAGCTTGAACCGCGGCATGCGGACGCTCGCTGGGGGTGTCGTGGTGGCGTGCCTCCTGTGCGCATCCGGCGAGCAGTTGCAGGACGAGTACCAGCGTGACGGTTCGCAGAGCCATTGCCTTCGACCCTACGTACACGGCCGAAACGCCACTCGCCTAGGGCCGGAACTCCTCCGGGCGCTCCCCGCCGACGAGTAGTGCCCGGATCGCCTCGACGGATCGCCTGGCCGCTTTGCCGTCGCCGTAAGGATTGACCGCATTCGCCATTGCCGCGTAGGCGTCGGGGTCGGTGAGCAGTCGCTCGGTCTCGGCCGTGACCTTGTCGCGGTCGGTGCCGACAATCTTCACCGTGCCCGCTTCGACACCTTCGGGGCGCTCGGTCGTGTCGCGAAGCACCAAAACCGGCTTGCCCAAACTCGGTGCCTCCTCCTGCACGCCGCCGGAGTCGGTGACGATGATGTACGAGCGTTCCATCACGTGGCAGAACTCGGCGTAAGACAACGGCTCGGTCAGGTAGACGTTCGGCAGGTGTCCCAGTGCCTCGACCACCGCCTCGCGCACGATCGGGTTGCGGTGCATGGGAAGCAGCACGTCGTAGTCCGGATGCGCACGCGCGACATCGCCCAGCCCGCGCATCGCCGCAAGCATCTTGTCGCCCCAGGCTTCGCGGCGGTGTGTCGTGACCAGAATCAAGCCCCGAGAGGAATCACCGTCACCACCGAGTTGCTGAAGCAAGGGATCGGTGAACTCGACGGGCTGCTGGACCGCCCATTCGAGTGCATCGACAACGGTGTTGCCGGTGACGACGATGGACGACGGGTCGATGCCTTCGGCTTCCAGGTTCGCGCGCGCCGTGGAGGTGGGGGCGAGGTGCAGGTCGGTGATGACGGCCGTGAGCTGGCGATTTGCCTCCTCAGGGAACGGAGAACGAAGGTTGTGGGTTCGTAGCCCGGCCTCCAGGTGGATGACGGGCACCTCGTCGAGGAATGCAGCCAACGATGCGGCGAAGGCGCTCGTCGTGTCGCCTTGCACCACGATGGCGTCAGGATGACGTTCCGCGAGCTGCCCCTCCATGCTCTCCAGGACGCGCCGGGCGATGGCGTTGACCGATGCGCCGTGGTCCATCAGGTCGAGGTCGACGTCGGGAACAATCCCGAAGAACGAGTTGACTTGGTCGAGCATCTCCCGGTGCTGGCCGGTGACGACGACCAACGGCTCGAGGCTTTCGCTGGCAGCCAATTCTCGCACCAGGGGCGCCATCTTGATGGCCTCGGGCCGAGTGCCGTAGACGACCATCACGATCTTCGGCCCAGGGTTCGACATGGCCGCAAGTCTGCCATTGCGCCCCGTAGGGTTGATCCATGACGGAGCCGAAGTTCCCGTGGGCGCTCTTGGTGATCATCGCCATGTTCACGTTCGTCGCCATCTCGCCCAAGTCGCCGCCTTGGGTGCAGGTGCTGGCCGTCTTCGCGGTGCTTCTCAGTGCCGCCGCGGCGATCTATCAAGTCATCCCGCGCCGCCTCGACACCGGCGAAGTCGACGCTGATCTTGACCCTGAGCCCGATGCCGGCCCCGGTGCCGGGAGTGCTCCCGAGCAGTCGTGACTGCATCGCTACGACCGGTGGCCGGCGACCCCGGCGACGTGCTCGGCCTGCTCGAGCCTTGGGTTCACTTCGGCGGCAAGCCGCTGGTCGTCAGCACGTCGGGCACAACCGGAGAACCCAAGGACGTCGCTCTGTCGCAGGGGGCCATTCTTGCTTCAGCCAGAGCGTCCCTTGCCCGACTCGGCGGCCCAGGCCAATGGCTGCTGGCGCTGCCGGTGACAAGCATCGCCGGAGTCCAGGTGCTCGTTCGATCGATCCTTGGAGGCTGGGACCCCGTCGTGCTGGCCGACCGCGACTCCCTGGAAAGCGCCATGGGCTCCTTCGGCGAGGCCCGAAAATACGCAGCCATCGTGCCGACTCAACTCTTCCGCCTGGCGACGACCGACCGACTCCATCTGCTGTCTGGTTTCGACGCAGTACTTGTCGGAGGCGCATCGGTGGATGCCGAACTCTTGGCCGAGGCGCGGGCTGCCGGCGCCCCCATCGTCCGTACGTATGGCATGACCGAGACGTGCGGCGGTTGCGTGTACGACGGCATCCCGCTCGATGGTGTGTCGATGCGCATAGATGAAGACGATGAATCCGACGGCGATGGCTCTGGCCAGATCTGGCTGCACGGTCCAGTGCTGTTTGACGGTTACGTCGGGGAGCGCCGTCAAGATGAGTGGTTTGCCACAGCCGACCGGGGCCGACTTCTCGACGACGGAACCTTGCAGGTTCTCGGACGGCTCGACGAAACGATCGTCAGCGGCGGAGTGAACATCCCTTTGCCTGCCGTTGAGCGAGCGTTGCGAAAGGTTGACGGGGTGGTCGATGCGGCAGCCGTCGGTGTCGCAGACCATGAGTGGGGTACCCGGGTGGTTGCGGCCGTCGTGCCGGCCGAGGACGGCGCAGTCAACTTGGCGGCTCTGCGCGACGCCCTTCAGGTCGATGGGGCCCCGCGGTCATGGGCGCCGCGCCAGTTGCTGACTCTCGCCGAACTCCCGTTGTTGCCCGGCGGCAAGGTCGACCGAGAGCGGCTGCGGGTCATGGCCGCCGACGCCTAGGGTCGGGCCATGACGTTCCGGACGTTCGCCATCGAGATGCCCCTGCAGTTCCGCGGGCTGCGGCGCCGCGAGGGGATGCTCGTCCGCGGTGATGCCGGGTGGGGTGAGTTCAGCCCCTTTCGGGACTACCCAGTCGCAGCATGCGTTCCGTGGCTTGAGTCGGCACTGGAAGCTGCCCATGGGCTGTGGCCAGCGCCGGTGCGAACTCAGATTCCGGTCAACTGCAGCGTGCCGGCCGTTGGCCCCGAGGAAGCACACAAAATCGTTCGGGCGTCCGGGTGCATCACGGCCAAGGTCAAGGTGGCGGAAGCCGGTCAGGTCCTGTTCGACGATGTCGCGCGGCTCGAAGCGGTGCGCGACGCCTTGGGTCGAAGCGGCCGGATTCGGATCGACGCCAACGGTGCCTGGACGCCAGATGATGCGGCCGTGGCCATCAAGACCTTGGACGATGCGGCCGGCGGACTCGAATACGTCGAACAACCCTGTTCCACGGTTGAGGAGCTTGTCGAGGTACGCCGCCACATTGACGTCCCGGTTGCCGCGGACGAGTCCATTCGGCTGGCTGACGATCCGCACCGCGTGAAGAAGTTGGGAGCCGCCGACGTCGCCGTGCTGAAGGTCCAGCCATTGGGGGGCGTCAATGCGTGTTTGCGTCTCGCCGAGCAACTCAATCTGCCGGTCGTCGTCTCCAGCGCCATCGAGACCTCGGTGGGGCTCGCGGCCGGTCTCGCGCTCGCTGCTGCGCTGCCCGATCTTCCGTATGCATGCGGACTGGCAACGCATACGCTCCTCGCTGCGGATGTCGTGCATGATCCGTTGTCCCCGGTTGACGGGTTTATTGAATTGCGCCGGCCCGAAGTCGACGAGGAAGCGCTCGCGCAGGTGATCGCTGACGATGCTCTCGACGCCGAATGGCAAGAGCGCCTCGCCGCCGTCATGGCCATTCGTGGAAAAGGCGCACGGTGAGCGCCACCACCATCGCCCGGGATGTCGTCGTCCGGCTGCTGTCCATGGGCGTGACAGATGTCGTGGTCGCGCCCGGCTCTCGCTCCGGCCCGCTGGCCCGCGCTCTCGTGGCGGCCGATGGGCAGCAGCTGATCAGACTTCACGTGCGGGTCGATGAACGCGAGGCGGCGTTCCTCGCGCTTGGCATGGCCAAGGTGTCTCGAAGGGCCACGCCGGTTGTCACGACCTCGGGCACGGCGGCGGCCAACCTGCATCCGGCGATGCTCGAAGCGCTTCATGCGCACGTTCCGTTGGTCGCCATCACGGCCGACCGGCCGGGGCGCTTGCGGGGCACCGGCGCCAACCAGACGACCATCCAGCCCGGCATCTTTCCGGGAATCGGCACGGTTGCCGACATCGACGACATCGATGTCGCGGTCTCGACCCCGCAACACCTCAACCTGGAGCTCGACGAACCACTCACCGAACCAGTTGCGTGGGACTTTCCGACCGATGCGGTGCTCGAGCCGAGCGACGCCGACCCGCCGCCGGCTACCCGACTCGAACCTGGGCCCCGCACGGTCGTCGTGGCCGGAGATGCGCAGAGCCGCTGGTCAGGGCCGCAAGCGCGCCTCCTCGCGGCTGAGGCGGACTGGCCGTTGTTCGCCGAACCCAGTTCCGGGGCACGGACAGGTTCTGCTTTGACGTCGTACCGGCTGCTCCTCAGCCACCGCGCTTTGGCCGACCGGATCGAACGCGTGGTTTCCTTTGGGCACCCGACGCTTTCGAGGGCCGTGACATCCCTGTTGTCGCGCGATGTCGAGATCGTGCACGTCGGCGATCAACGCAGTTTTCCGGTTCCGGTCGGGGCGAATGTGACGTTCGTCGAGGCCGTCGAATACGCCGGTGGAACGCGGGAGACAGACGACGCCGGGTGGCTCGCAGATTGGCAGAAGGCCGACGCAGCCGTCACCGGTGCCGTCGCGGCGCTTGCAGACGCTTGGCCCGCCGCCGAGCCGTTGCGGGTGGCCCGGGATGTCTGGGAAGCGGTGACTCCCAACGGCCTCTTGGTCGTCGGGTCGTCCAACCCGATTCGAGATCTCGACCTCATCGGCCGGCCGTTTGCGCCCGGTCAGAAGCGCAAGGTGATCGCGAACCGAGGCCTGGCCGGAATCGACGGCGTCGTCTCGACCGCTGTTGGCGCCGCCTTGGCGCGTCCGTCCTCCCGCGCCCTCGCGTTCATGGGGGATCTGACGTTCCTCCACGGCAGCAACGGGCTGATGATGGGCGCGACGGAGCCGCGGCCCGACCTGACGATCGTGATCGCCAACGATGACGGCGGTGGGATATTCAGCGTCCTCGAGCAAGGTGCGCCGGAGTTCGCCGACAGTTTCGAGCGAGTCTTCGGCACGCCGGTCGGCGCCAACCTGGCCCAATTGTCCGCAAGCTTCGGCGTCTCGCATGAGCGAGTCAGCCCGGGCAACGTTGCCGAGGCTCTCGCAACGCCGCGTTCGGGCGTCCACGTCCTCGAAGTGCCGATCCCGCGGGATTCGCGTCGCGAACTTTCGGATCGCCTGACCGCCATTGCGGCCGAGGTCCTGTCCGACCTGGGTATGACTGGGTAACCCACTGGTGCGGGATGCGACGCCAGCGCCGCCGGGCGTACGGTGGGCGTCATGAGCGTCCAGCCACTGCGCACCGAAACCACCTTCGACTCTCTCAACCCAGCGACGGGTGAAGTAGTCGGCACCCACCCGATTCAAACCGCCGACGACATTCAGGCGGCACTGTCCCGCGCACGGGTTGCCGCCGAGAAGTGGCGGCGTATTGGGTACGGCGGGCGCCGCGAAATGCTCGACAACTGGAAGCGGCACCTCGTCGCGAGCCAGGAGGAGCTGGGGCAGCTGTTGCGACTCGAGACGGGCAAACGGGCCGGAGACGCGCAGATGGAACTCCTCATGAGCCTCGACCACCTGCACTGGGCCGCCAAGAATGCCAAGAGGGTCCTGGGGCGAACGCGGGTTCCGGCAGGCCTGCTCATGGCCAACAACAAGGCTTACGTCGAATACCCACCATTGGGCGTCATCGGTGTCATCGGCCCGTGGAACTTCCCGGTGTTCACCCCGATGGGTTCGATCGCGTATGCGTTGGCCGCGGGCAACGCCGTTATCTTCAAGCCAAGCGAATACACCCCGGGCGTTGGCGCCTGGCTGGCGGCGTCCTTCGCCGAGGCCAACCCGGATTACGCCGACACCTTCCAGGTCGTGACGGGTCTGGGTGACACGGGCGCCGCGCTGTGCCGCTCGGGCGTCGACAAGCTGGCCTTCACCGGATCGACCGCGACCGGCAAACGGGTGATGGCGGCCTGCGCCGAATCGCTGACGCCGGTGGTGATCGAGGGTGGCGGAAAGGATGCCTTCATCGTCGATGAGGACGTCGACGTGGCCGAGGCCGCGGAGGCCGTCTTGTGGGCCGGCATGTTCAACGCTGGCCAGGCGTGTGTGGGCGCCGAACGCGTCTACGTGCATGAGCGGGTATACGACCAGTTCGTGACCGAGATCGTCGAGCAGGCGCGTGAGCTGCACGCCTCGGGCGAGCCCGATGCCAAGATCGGCCCGATCACCATGCCGGCGCAGAAGGAAGTCATCCGCTCGCACCTCGAGGATGCGATCGACAAGGGCGCAACCGTGATGATCGGCGGACCCGACTCGATCGATGCTGGGCCTGGCGGCATGAACTGCGTCCAACCGACGATTCTCACGAATGTCCCCGAGGACTCCCTGGAGATGACGGACGAGACCTTTGGCCCCACCTTGGCGGTCAACCCCGTCGATTCCATGGAGGAGGCGGTGGAGCGCACGAACGCATCGCGCTATGGGCTGGCGGGCACGGTGTACTCAAGGCGTCGCGGTATGGAGATCGCAGGAGAAATTCGGTCGGGCATGACGGCGGTCAACTCGTTCCTGTCGTACGCCGGGGTTCCGTCGCTCCCGTTCGGCGGCGTTGGCGAGTCGGGCTTCGGCCGGATCCACGGCCCCGATGGGCTCAAGGAGTTCACGTATGCGCATGCCATCACCGAACGGCGGTTCAAGCCTCCGTTGCGGCTGACGACGTTCAAGCGAAGCGAGCGGACCGAACGCACCGCGGATCGACTGCTCAAATATTTGTACGGTCGCTGATCTGCCAGACGATCAGCCGCCGAGGGCCGTCCTGACCGGTACGAGTTTGGCGTCGGCTTCGGCCAATTCGTCCGCCGGTACCGAGTCGGCAACGATTCCGCAGCCGGCGTAGAGCCGTACCTGGGCCCCATCCGGCCCCTCCTCGACTTGGGCTGACCTGAGCGCGATTCCCCATTCGCCGTCACCTGAGGCGTCGATCCATCCGACGGGCCCGGCATACCGACCGCGGTCGAGTTGCTCCAAGTCGTCGATGAGACGGAGTGCAGCTGATGTTGGGGTGCCGCCGACCGCCGCGGACGGATGCAGCGATGCCGCCAGGTGAAGAACGCTCGTCTCATGCCGGATCACCCCAGTGACGTCGGTCGCAAGGTGCATCACGTTGGGCAGGTGAAGGACGTAGGGCGACTCAGGGACGTTCATGCTGGTGCAGTGCGGTGCCAAGGCATCGGCCACGGAGCGCACGGCGTATTCGTGTTCTTCGCGGTCTTTGCTCGAGCGGGCGAGCGAGCCGGCCAGTGCGAGGTCGTGGGTGTCGTCGCCGGTGCGGCGGATCGTTCCGGCTAGGACACGAGACGTGACAAGTCCGCGTTCGAGCCGGACCAGCATCTCGGGTGTCGAGCCGAAGAAGCCGTCGACGTGGAACGTCCAGCAGCCGGGGTAATCGACGGCGAGGCGCCCCAAGGGGCTGCGCACGTCCAGCGGGGCCGCGAGGTGGGCGACGAGGTCGCGGGCGAGGACGACCTTGCTGATGCCGCCGACACTAATTCGCCGAACCGCTTCGGCGACGGTCTGTTTCCACGCGTCACGGCTCACGGTTCCGTCCGCGAAGCGGATCACGCGCGGCAGCTCGGGCGCATCGGTGGCCGTGATGAGGGGCGTCGCCCCGAGCGCGGTGCCGATCGTCGTGACCCAAGCGCGGCCGTCGCGGCGCCCGACGATGGTTTGCGGCACGATCAGTCGGCTGTCTACGCCGTCGTCGGCGAAGGCGAAGGTCCCGAATGCGATGAGCCCGGAGCCGGGGAGTCCCACTTCATCACGCACGACGGAATGGCGGGTAATCTCTCGCCACCGGGTGCTCGCATCGGTGAATCGGCCAGGTCCGGCAAAGGTGTACTCCGCCGCCCGTCCCCAAGCGACGAGTCCATCGCCCCGGTGAATCCAGGCGAGTTGTTGTTCGCGGGGGAGCAGGGCGAGCAGGGGGCCGGGGTCGTCGATCTCAACCGTTCGTGCCAGCAGCGGAACCGCCGCGGTGGCTCCTTGGGGTCCAATCCGGCTCACGTGGAACACGGTACCCATGCAACCCTTGGGCGGTGAGTCGAGCCGGTCTGGACAAGCAGCCGCGTGAAGTGGCGCAGATGTTCGACGGTGTTGCGCGGCGTTACGACATCACCAACGACGTTCTCTCGATGGGCCAGGACCGCCGCTGGCGCAAGCGCGTCCTGCGCCTGGTCGACCCGAAACCAGGCGAGATCGTGCTCGACCTCGCTGCCGGAACGGGCACGTCAAGTGCTCCGTTCGCCGCCGCCGGGGCCACGGTCGTGCCGTGCGACTTCTCGATCGGCATGCTGACCGTCGGTCAGCAATCGCGTCCCGACCTACCTTTCGTGGCCGGCGACGGGATGCAGCTGCCGTTCGCCGACGGCACCTTCGATGTGGTCACCATCTCGTTCGGCCTCCGGAACATCCACGATCCGTCGACCGGCCTGCGCGAGATGCTTCGCGTCACCAAACCCGGTGGTCGCCTGGTCGTGTGTGAATTCAGTCGTCCGGTGTGGAAACCGTTCGCGCGCATCTACACGAACTACCTGATGCGTTTCCTGCCGTGGGTCGCGAAGAAGGTGTCGTCGAGTCCCGACTCCTACGTCTATCTGGCCGAATCGATTCGAGCCTGGCCGGATCAAGCCGGGTTGGCGCGAATGATGACGAGCGCCGGGTGGGGTTCGGTCGACTGGCACAACCTGTCCGGGGGAGTCGTCGCGCTGCATCGCGCCACGCGGTGACCGATCTCGTGGTGGTCGTCCGGCGCCGGCGGACCCCCCTGCGGGCGCGCCGAGGCCGGGCGTATCGTGTGACGGTGACCACGTTGTGAAGCGATTCACAAACGCACAGGGATGCTCATCGGTTCGCCGGAGGTGGAGTGAACGCGTACACGCCGATCATCGTGCTCGGGGCATTGGCCGCCGGGTTCGCGATCTTCAGCGTCGGCATCGCGCCTCTCACCGGTCCGCGGCGGTACAACCGCGCCAAACTCGACCGCTATGAGTCCGGGATCGAGCCGAGTCCTCTCCCGGTTGGAGGCGGACGGATCTCGGTTCGCTACTTCATCATCGCGATGCTGTTCATCGTCTTCGACATCGAAATCATCTTTCTGTACCCCTTCGCAGTCGCCTTCGATGCCCTCGGCTGGTTCGGCCTGATCGAGATGTTCATTTTCATGGCCACGGTCTTCGTCGCCTACGCCTATGTCTGGCGGCGGGGAGGCTTGGAATGGGACTGAGCGCAGCGAAGTCCCCAACGGGCACGGCGATTCGTCCCACGGACGTCCGAGCGAAGCGAGGTACGACGTGGGATTAGAGGAGAAGCTGCCAGCAGGGGTCATGCTGACGACGGTTGAGGGCCTCGTCGGCTACATGCGCAAGGCGTCGTTCTGGCCGGCAACCTTTGGCCTGGCCTGCTGCGCGATCGAGATGATGACGTTCGGCGCACCGCGATTCGATTCCGCGCGCTTCGGCATGGAGGTGTTCCGGCCATCGCCGCGGCAGGCCGACCTGATGATCGTGGCAGGTCGAGTGAGCAACAAGATGGCGCCGGTCCTGCGTCAGATCTACGACCAGATGGCCGAGCCGAAGTACGTGCTGGCAATGGGTGTTTGCGCGTCCTCGGGGGGCATGTTCAACAACTACGCGATCGTGCAGGGTGTCGACCACGTCGTGCCGGTCGACATGTACCTACCTGGATGTCCGCCGCGTCCCGAAATGCTCTTCGACGCCGTCCTCAAACTTCACGACAAGATCCGGCACGAGAAGCTCGGTGCACACCGCAAGCGAGAAATCACGTCGCAGGAGGAGGCCGCTCTCGAGGCCGTTCCGACGTCAGCCCAGAAAGGTCTCATGCGGTGAGTCCCCAAGAATCGGGCAGCGGAAGCGATGTGTCTCGCGAGGTTGTTGCCAGCCGCACCGCCAATGAGGGGGGCGTTCGCGAGCTCGAGGTCATCGACGTGCGTGAGGGCGCCTTCGGTGTGCGTGGCACTGGCGACACCAGTGGCTTCGGGGGTCTTGTGCGCCCTGTCGCCATGCCCGGTGGGGCCACGCCGCCCTTCGGAAGCTGGTTCGACGAGGTGCACGACCGGCTTGTCGACTTGACCGGTGCAAGCGATGCGGGCGCGATCGAGAAGGTGGTCGTCGACCGTGGAGAGATCACGTTCTTCATCCGACGCGAAGCTCTGGTCGATGTGGTTCGCCATCTGCGAAACGACGACAAACTGCGGTTTGAGTTCTGTTCGTCGGTCTCCGGCGTGCACTACCCGCACGACGAAGGTCGCGAGTTGCACGTCGTCTATCACCTGCTGTCGATGTCTTACCGACGCCGGATCCGGCTTGAGGTGACAGCACCGGACGACGATCGGCACGTCCCGAGCGTCGTCTCGGTCTATCCGACGGCAGACTGGCACGAGCGTGAGACCTGGGACTTCTTCGGCGTCGTCTTCGACGGCCATCCAG
>Ga0081455_10000672_pt1 | contig 44265 bp, 37 predicted proteins | sample TabmetS3T2R1_FD_70207 | JGI IMG/M metagenome (GOLD analysis project Ga0081455, IMG submission 70207) | Tabebuia heterophylla rhizosphere microbial communities from the University of Puerto Rico - S3T2R1 | ecosystem: Host-associated > Plants > Roots > Rhizosphere ...
GAACTGCTCAAGCAAAGCCACCGCCTGGGCTATTACTTCCTCAGTTAGGCCAATGACAGTCGCGTCGTCGATGTCCGAAAGTACCGATGCCTTCGCACTGCGGTACTCTGCCGTTGAAATTTTACGTTCGCGCCGACGGCGGCACAGAGCCGAGACGATTTCCGGAACGCAGATCACCGAGACGGCTAACGTTGAAGCAGAAGAGAGGATGGCTTGAACCTGATCGCTTCCTTTCTCTTCGATGTATCGTTTAGCGAGAGCTGAAGAATCGACGAAAATATTCAACGCGACTTCCGCCTTTCCTCCAGAATCGCCTTGCTGAGCGATGCACCGGGGCGCACCAACCTCAACCCGGGCCGCTTCCATGACGGAATTGTCTTTTCGGCTTCAGCCGGAACGATTTTCGCTACTGTTTTGCCATGGCGAATGACACGAACAGTTTCACCCTTTTCAACGAGAGTCAAAATTTCTGACGCCCGCTTTCGGAATTCAGTAAATGATAAACTTTTCATAGGTCGCCCTCCTCCATCGGGATCAAATTGTACATTACAGCACTGTGATGTGCAATCGACAAAATCGTGCCAAATGTGGCGCCCGTAAACGGGGGTGAGGGGTCAGGTCTTGCAATACGACATTCAATATAATAAGTACAGTCATGGCGAGGCCGCTTCGCTTGCAATTCCGGGGTGCTGTGTATCATGTGACCAGCCGCGGCAACGCTCGTCAGAAAGTTTTTTTACCGACGCCGACCGTGAGCTGTTTCTGCGCACGCTAGCGGATGTCATGGATCTGCCATGCTTACTGTTTGATGCCGAACCATTATCATCTGTTGATCGAAACACCCAAGGCCAATCTTTCCCTCGGCATGCGCCAGCTAAACGGGATCTATACTCAAAGGTTTAACCGGCGCCACCATCGGGTTGGTCATCTGTTTCAAGGGCGATTAAAAGCGATCCTGGTGGAAAAGGACTGTCATCTGTTGGAGCTTTGTCGTTACGTCGTGCTCAATCCGGCACGGGTCAAAGGCAGCGGTACGGCGCAAAAATGGAAATGGAGTAGTTACGCGGCCACGGCCGGATTGGCAGCGGCGCCGAGTTTTCTGAGTACCGATTGGGTACTGGAGCAATTCGGCCGGAGCCGCTCACAAGCGCAAAAGCAGTATCGAGAGTTTGTCGGGGAGGGGACGACAGGTCGGCCGTGGGACGAGCTCAAGGGACAGATCTATTTGGGAACCGAACGCTTTATCGAAAAACACGCGCCTCGGGAAAAGCACCTTAAAGAGATCCCGCGAGCGCAGCTAACGGCCGCCAAGCCACCGCTAGAGCGGATATTCAGAAACGAAGGGAACAAAGCGATATCCAGAGCATACGAGCACGGGTATCGGCTCAATGAAATCGCCGCACATTTGGGTGTCCACTATGCAACGGTAAGCCGCAGACTCAAACAGATCGAGCAGTCGGGCGAGAATTTGTAGCATTGCAAGAGCTGGCCCCGTGCGCCTTCGCAAGTTGATGCATTTGTGATACCGAAACGCAGTGTCTTGGTGGTCACGAGCGTCGACTTCAGAACGAGCGCGTTTGGATTCGGAGATGCATTCTCGATCTATATGACGCTATTGAGGACAAGTGCCAAGGGCCTCGGGGCGACACGCTTATTACTGTCGTAGCAGTAAACGCTACCGGGAGCGCGGGTAATACGTTAATCACGGTTCCCGACGGGCCGGTTATCAAACCGGGTTCGGTGCTGTGAGGGCGCACCAGAATCGGGGCAATTTATCGGGTGGTCCGATTTTGATTAGCATAATTGTGTGCGGCTTCATCGCAAATGATAATTAAGAGGTAAAAGCAAGGAGTCGTTGCGTCCACGGTTTGACGTGGGCACCTCCACGCGCAGCCTACATGTCTCTAACGAAGCGTGTGGAACCGCCCACCTAGAGTGAGGACCTTTATTCCCGCGGCATTTTTCCGCAGGGGGAATTTAAGAGGCGAGCGTATGCGTGAGGATCTTGAGTTATTGCGGGGCGGGATCGATATCCATGTGCATTCCGGGCCTGATCTCTATCCAAGGATCCAGGACCATGTGGAACTCGCGTTATCGGCCCGGACCGCAGGCATGCGCGCGCTGGTGATCAAATCCCATAATTTTCCGACGGCCGCGCATGCGGTGGCGACCTCCAAGGCCGTGTCGGACATTGATGTCTTTGGCGGAATCGCACTTAACCTGCATGTGGGCGGGATTAATCCAATCGCTGTAGAAGCCGCCATCAAGTACGGCGCGAAGCAAGTTTGGTTTCCGACCGTAGACTCATGCAACCATGCCAGGCTTGTGGGCGGCGAAGTGGGACAGCATGGCAAAGGTTTGGTGATCCCAGGTGGGCTTTCGGAGTACACGGTCAAGCACCCGCGCATCCGGATTGTGGAAAACGACGGCTCGGTCTCGAGGGAAGTTCATGAAATCCTTCGTCTCATCGCGGCGGCCAATATCATCCTGAACGTGGGCCATACGTCCTTTGAGGAGATGGAAGCGTTACTGATTGCGGGCCGCGCGGCGGGCGTAAAGAAAATGGTTGTGGATCATCCGTTTTTTTCTCAGCTCACGTTACAGCAACAAGAAAGACTTGCCGCCCTCGGCGCTTTTATCAACTACACGGCAGGCGAGATACTTCCCAGGTGGTGGCGCGTGTCGGTGGAGGATTTTGCCGCGGGCATTCGCCGGATCGGCGTGGCGCGCACGATCCTCTCAAGCGACGCCGGCCAGCTCCACAATCCACCTCCGGTAGAGGCGCTGCGCATCACCGTGCAACTGCTCTTGGAGGAAGGTTTTTCCACAGATGAGATCCGAACGCTACTTCACGAGAACCCGGCGAAGCTGTTGTACGACTAGAATGCCAAGCTTTTGAAATGCTGCGCCCGCGGGTCGCCCGTTAGCAGGCAAGTGTCAAGAGGCACAGACGATCCTGTGAGAATTTTTCTTGTTCCCTTTTTTCAACCCTCGCGGAATGTGTGATCCCTGATTGACGCATCAACCAATTGGTGTCGGACTGTAGGTCCGCACCAGTCTCAGCCGAAGGCTGATCAGCCTAAGGCTGAACCGTCATCAGGTTCAAAAGGAGTCGGGAGTCATTTATTGACAGGACCGGCCGTGTTGGGATAGACGCAAAGCAGAAAAAGACTCCCGACCCCTTTACCCTTCTCCAGAGTGATTGCATTCTGTCGGGCATGGAATCATCATGACCCATGAGTGATATTTTTATCAGCTATGCGAGAGCGGATAAGGAGAAGGCTGAGCTTCTCGCTAATGCATTTTCTCAGAAGGGTTGGTCTGTTTGGTGGGACCGCGAGATTCCCCCCGGAAAGTCGTTTGACGAGGTCATAGAGAATGCATTGAACTCGGCCCGCTGTGTGATCGTCCTCTGGTCTAAGGACTCGGTCTCGTCCCGTTGGGTGAAAACCGAAGCCGCAGAGGGTGCGGCGCGAGGAATTCTCGTCCCGGCGTTGATCGATAACGTCCAGATTCCCCTTGAGTTCAAGAGAATTGAAGCAGCAGATCTCTCTGATTGGCATGGTGATTCTTCTCACGCGGAGTTCGCTCAATTATTGCGGACCGTTGGCGGCATGGTCGGTGGCAGTGCCCCGGGAAAAATCAAACGGATGCCAACGAGTACCGAAGTGCTGTCACGGCGCTGGTGGGAAACAATGCCGGGTGTTTTGGCAGCGGTCGGGGGCGTAATTGGTTTAGTTGTTGTGCTTCACCAAATCGGCTTTCTCGACGGCAAGGAAAAACAACCTCCTCAATCGGAGAACCCGGGACAGGCGACTCCTTCTACGACGAACACTGCCTTTGCTCCGACAACACCTGCAGCCCGAGTTATGGAAGACCAGGCTGGCTCTGTAGCCAAGCCGGCGGCTTCAACACAACCTCAATCATCGGTAATGAATCTGCTTTCTGCCGAAAACGGCGGCCACGTCATTGTTGCTACTAACGATCGGTGGCCCTACGCCATCGACGGCGATGAGAAAAATTGGCAGTACATCGACATCGGTGTTAGCGGCAGTTGGGCCGTTTACGGATTTAAAGATGATAAGGCAGCAAGCTTCGATGCTTTCAAGGTACTGATCCTTGGTACCGAGAGCTGGAACTTGAAAGAGTTTGAGCTGCTGGCGGGGAATGATTCTCCGACTGGAAAATTCGAGTCGATAGGCAAGTTTCAGACACAAAACATCCGATTTTTCAAAGACCCTTATCAAGAGTTCAGATTCCCGCCGGTTAAAGCAAGGTATCTAAAAGTTAAGGTTATATCTTCTCATGGCTTTAGTTCTGTTGGTGTCTATGAATTCCAATTACTCGGTACGCTTGAAAAGTGAGGCGGCGTGCTATTCTGGGTTGCCCAGGTCCGAGGGGGAAAAGGGGTCCGGAGTCATTTATGTTGAAGGTCAGCGATTATGTCCCCTTATCTGGTCAGCGAAATTGTCCCCCCCCCCGCGGCGGCCGTTCAAAACGATCTCCATACCACGGTTTGAGATAAGATCTAGGTATGAGCGAGCAGAAAAAACTCCCGACCTCTTTAAACCCTCACCAAAAGCGGATCCCCTTCCAGACGTTCCAGTCGTTCATCGCTATCCAATAGCGTGGGCAGTTCAGAGCACCGGCTCGGGGTGATCAGGCCTTTCAATCACATATGTCGTACTGAGAGGCGTGCCCACCTCGCGGACTTTGCTCCCGTGGTATCCTCCGTTCCCCTCAGCCACTTTTTTGCTCGTTTTTGGTCTCTCTATATTCTGGCCCAAGCTGTCCTTTTCGTCGAGCCCGAAATAATCCCAACTGCCCGTGAAACTATGGTTGCGATTAAAAGCCTCATCAGGATCATCTAAGGTTAATCGCCTCGGCTGTCTCCACTTCACAAGCAGAGGCAATTCACCGAACCTTTGACAGGTAGTAGCCAAGTGGCCACAGAAAGAAACAGGAAGAAGCGATCAAATTAGCGAAGCGGTATTGGAAGGATTGGAAGGGAAGGGCGAGTAAGGCTTAGACCGAGGGGTTAGACAAACGCCTCAAGGACCCCGAGTACGCAATTGCCTATCTGAACACGCTTCTCGAAGAAAACGACTTAGATCTCTTGCTTTTGGGTCTTCGGGACGTTGCGCAGGCCTATGGATTCAACGCACATCGCCGAGTCTACGGGTCTTAATCGGGAAAGCCTTTACAAAGCGCCTTCAAAAGGCCGGAACCCAAGGATCGGGACCGTCATGGATGTTTTATCCGCGATGGGGTGCAGGATCAGGCTGGAGCCGGTTACGAGAGCCAGAGGTAAAGCGACCTAAAAGTCGCGCTAAACCCCCTGACTCCGCAGCACCTTCCCTGGATAAGCGCCGGTGTGAGCGCCGTTATCCATCAGCACTGAACCGTTGACGATGGTGTAACGAATTCCTCGAGCGTGCTGGATGTAGCGCGGCGCCCCTTCCGGCAGATCATTGACTTGCTCGGGCTTTTCAAGATCGATGGCCACGGGGTCGAATACGAACACATCCGCCGCCATGCCCGGTCGTAGCAACCCGCGATCGTGAATCCCGAAAATTGACGCGGGCATGAAAGTAAGCTTTCTAATGGCTTCTTCCATAGGCATGATGCCCCGCTGCCTCACCCAATAGCTGAGCAAAAAAGTCCCAAAGCCGAATCCAGGATTCGCGCTGGCAACGTGGGCACCCGCATCGGACTGCCCCAGCATGACGTAAGGACTACGGAAGATCGCGGCAACAGCCTTTTCATCTCCCTGCGTGATGGAATCCTCAAAGACGGTTTCAAGCTCTTCGTCCAAGGACAAATCGAGCATGGCATCGATGGCCGATTTCCGCTGCAAACCCGAGATTTCCTCGATGCTCTTTCCCTGGAGGCTTTTGTGTTCGGTACGATAAACTTTGTTCACGAATATAGAATCCCAGCGGCGGGAAAAATTGATCGCGGGGCGGCTGGGCACCACTTCTTCCGCCAATTCCTTTCGAGTCTGTTGATTGTGAAGCGCTTCTTTACGGGACTCCAAAGGCATGGACATTACTTTTTTCCAGGCCGGCATCTCATCGAGTCGATTGCTATCCTTGAGTGCCCAACGCCTCAGCGCAAGCCGGGTAGTCGTCATGGCGAAGCTCGCCGCCCCTCGGCGGGCGCGTGCTTCGACATCGTCCAGTTGTTTGCGCCAGAGGTCGGGCTCGCTCCAGCGATGACGGATGCTTTCGCCGATGAGCGGGCGGCGGGTCTCACCTAGAATGGTGTCATACCACTGGCTGATCCGCGCGACGTGTTCGGGAGTCGCAAATGCGCCGTGAGTAAATTGCACCGCGCCGCGCTGGTTTTGCCCAACTACACGGCAAAGCCTCTCGATTTCGTGAAGGCTCGCAAAGCGGCTGGGGACTGGCTTGCCGTCCTCGCGGAAATGGCTCTGATTGGAGTTGGTTGAAAATCCGAAAGCGCCCGCCGCCAAGCCCTGGCGCACCAGCTCCTCCATCTCACTGATTTCGCTATCCTTCGCTTCGCGCTCGACGCTGGCTTCCCCCATCGCGTACTGGCGGACGGCACAATGGCCAACCAACGTCGCCACGTTGAGACCGAGCGGTCTGCGACTGAGCGCGTCCAGATACTGGCCGTGGTTCGTCCATTCCCACGGAATTCCGGCTTTCAACGTATTTCGCGGCATGGCTTCGACCCGTACGAAGTTGCCGATGAGCGCATCGCGACCTTCCGGCTTGCAAGGAGTCAACGTCAGACCGCAATTGCCGAAGATGACGGTGGTAACACCATGTTCGTTCGAGGAGGAGCCCAGCGGGTCCCACCAAATCTGAGCATCGAAATGAGTGTGAAAGTCGATGATGCCAGGCGCCACCGCAAGACCGTCGACGTCCAGTATGCGCGTGGCCGCCTCGTTGATTCGTCCGATGGCGACGATCCGTCCGTCGCGAATCGCCAGATCCGCAACAAACGACGGCATCCCAGAGCCATCGTAAATCCGTCCGTTCTTTAAGAGGAGATCATACATGGGAACTCCTTAACGGTTGCATCCTCATCCGCGCTCCATAGCAGCGGTATCTATCGACGCGTCAAAACGTTCCCGAATATATTGCAGTAGGACGTGTGTTGGCAACCGCAGGGCTAAGGTCGTAGTGTTGCGTCTACTTTTGAGTCGAGAAAGATTTCTCGCTGCCGCTCGAAATGACACTTGGAGGGCTTGTCATCCCGAACGCAGTCAGGGATCTCGCCAGAAGTGAAGCACTACCACTGCGAAGGCGGCGCGGGGTGGGAATCAGAGAATACAAATCACATTTGGCCGGTCCAACAAGCCTCATCGACCAGCGATAAGGCTCAAGGCTATCCGAGTTGTCAGAAATTCTCGGGGAGGTCCTCGAGAAGTTCGGTTTCTTTGAGGTATTCGAGGTGTGCTGCACCCAATCGGCGGGACACTTTGCCATACTCGCTTTCCATAATTTCCTAGCGTAGAGAGAGTTATAATGCCCAATCGCTTTGCGGATATAAGTGTTCCGCGGCAGATTGAGTTGTTTGCGAATTTTTTCTGTTGTCGAATAGGTAGATTCATCCAATTTCAGCGACACGGTCTTAGCCATAGATTAGAACTCCTGGTATTAGTCAATAGCCTATTCGACGCGAGCGAGTCCATGAAATGGTTTTCCGGCTGGAGGTTCTCCCAGCACTCGAAACTGTCCTCGAAGAAATGATTGAACGACTTTCATTGCTAGCGATCACTCGCTGATCCCAGGCGCAGGCTCAAGAACTTTGTAACCGCGGACCATGCCTGCTTATCTTGTTCGCCCTTGAAACCGTGATCCCCCCCGGCGATAACCAGCACCTCCACCTGCCCATTAGCTTTTCGAAGCGCTTCTTGCATCTTCAGGCTTTGTTCGATTGGCACCTCCGTGTCATGATCGCCGTGAATAAGCAGGACCGGAGCGTGTATCCGCTCAACTACATGGATTGGGGAGTTCTCATAGCCGGTTCCGCATACCAGCGGAACGTAGAAATTTCGAATGCCCGTGTTGCTCGTCGTATCCTTCCAACGTTGAACATCGGTGATCGGGAAATACGCGACGATGGCTCGGATTCGATTGCTTCGAGTGCCGGAGAGTAACGCTACTTGACCGCCCAGAGAAAACCCCAGAACACCGATGGACTTCGGATCAACGCCCGGCAGGGTGGCCAGCCAATCCGCAGCTTTCGCGACGTCGTCGGGTTGCTGGGTTCCACAGTCGTCCCATCCGCTGGAGGGTGGCCATCCTCGCATGGAGATCGCCAACGCTACATATCCTTGTTCCGAAAGACGTCGTGCCGTGCTTTCTACTCGCGAAGCGCCTGGCACACCCGGTCGGGCCCATCCATGTAATACGATGATCGCTGGCAGCGGTTTAGATGCGCCCGCGGGACGGAAGAGGATTCCGCCGAGAGTCACGCCGGAGCCGGGTAAGCTGACTTCATATCGACCTGGTGAACTGACCTTAGCAACGTCAGTAACAGTAACCGCCGGAGTACATCCCGCCGCCACGGCGAGGGCAAGCAGCAGTGACACCACGACCTTAGACATAGATTGCGACTCCTAACAGGTTGCTGAAAACCTGTCGGAGTCCTTCGACGTGGCTCAGGACGAACGGAGGAGATTCGAAATCATTGATGATTTTCCGTTCATGCTGAGGGCCTCGAAGCATTCCGAGCTTTACTAGCAGCCTCCTAAGATATCAAACAGTGTATGCCGGGCGCAAAGAAGTCAAGAAAATAGAAAGCACCACTGCACGCATGTCATGCGCTTAAACTGGAGGATAGACCATTCCGGAACCGGGGCCCAGTGGAATTCCTAGAAGCAGCCAAAGCGCCAGCAAGGCGGTCCAGCCGATAGCGAACGCGATGGAATACGGCAGCATCAAAGTCAATAACGTCCCGAGACCGATTCGCGGCTCGTACTTTTGCGCGAAGGCGATTACCAACGGCATGTAAGGCATGAGCGGCGTGATGATGTTGGTGAAAGAGTCACCGATGCGGTAAGCCGCCTGTGTGAGCTCTGGCGAATAGCCCATGATCATAAGCATAGGCACGAAGACCGGTCCGATCACCGCCCATTTTGCCGACGCGCTCGCAACAAAAAGATCGATGGCGCCACAAACAAAGATGAACAAGACAATGAGCGAAATTCCGGAAAGCCCTGATGCCCGAAGCAAATCCGCGCCGGTGATGGCAAAGATTAGCCCCAGGTTTGACCAGCCGAAATAAGCGACAAATTGGCTGGCCGCAAAGGCCAAAGCGATGTAGCTTCCCATCGTTCCAAAGGTCTCGTCGATCATCTGCCCAACGTCGCGGTTGCTCTTGATCGTTCCCGCCGCGATTCCGTAGCTGATGGCGGGCAACAAGAAGCCCAGTGATATCAAGACCACCATTCCCTGAAAAAATGGATCGAGGCTCCCCTTTGCATCCCGCAGCAGCGCGTTATCGGGAACGGTCAAAAACAGGAGTACAACGATCTCAAAGAGCAGGGTGGCACCGGCAGCCATCAACCCGCGTTGTTCCTGCGGGACCAGCAAATCCGATTCTTGCTCGCGGTGCCTATGATAATCCCCCAGTCTAGGCTCGACGATCCAGTTGTTTACCGCCGCGCCGATCAAGGTCAGCAAAAACGTCGAACCGATCATGAAATAATAGTTAGCGGTAGCGGGAACGACGTAGCTTTTATCGTAGAGTCGGGCGGCCTCTTGCGTCAGTCCCGCCAGGAGAGGATCCACCGGCGTGAGAAAGAGATTCGCGCTGAATCCTCCGGACACTCCCGCAAACGCCGCCGCCAAACCGGCGATGGGGTGGCGACCGACTTGCGCGAACAGAACGGCGCCGAGCGGAACCAGGATGACGTATCCGGCATCGACGGTCAGACTGGCGTTGACGCCGGCGAAGACCAGGGCAGCCGTAATCAACCAACTCGGCACGCTCCGCACGAAGCCTTTGAGCGCCGCCGAGAAAAGACCGCTGCGTTCAGCCACTCCTACGCCGATCATCGCGACCAGAACCGTTCCCAACGGGGCGAAGCCGGTAAAGTTACCGACCGCCTTGGTGATGATATTTTGAATTCCCTGGCGATCGAGCAGATTGACGGCCACGATCGGCTTTCCGGTCAGGGGATGAGTAACCGAGAGTCCCAAAGCATGAGCGATCCAGGAAAGCAGCAGAACCGCAAGCGAGAAGAGCAGAAAGAGATTGAACGGGTGCGGCAGCCGATTGCCCCAGCGTTCAATCCGGTCGAGCACTCTCGACATGGGAGTTTTGATTTTCGACTCTTGCTCCATGTCTCAACGGAAGTATTATCTCGGTCCGAGGCTGTCAAGAAAGAAATGGCGCCGACAGCTAGGCTTGAAACAGCCTTTATAGCGAGTGCCAACGATCTCTCGAGTCGTTCGCAGCTCATTCACGAGCAACTATGATTGAAGACCCATCCTTTTGATGATAGACGAAACTCCTATGGCGAAGTACCGTGTTACCGTCGACACCGGCGGAACATTCTCCGATTTTGTTTTTTTCAATGAAGATACCGGCGAGATCAGCATCACCAAAGTCCCTTCGACTCCCAAGGAGCCGTTTCAGGCTGTGCTGAATGGCGTCAAAGAGCTGGTCGATCAAGGCGGGCTGGCGCGAGACATTTCCTTTTTTTGTCACGGCACGACGGTCGGCACGAACACGCTGCTGGAAGAAAAAGGAGCAAAGACTGGCCTGCTTGTCACCCAGGGCTTCCGCGGAATTTACGAGGTGATGGAACAGACGCGCGGCTACGGGCCAGCGACTTATGATCTCTTTTTCGAGAAGCCACGACTGCTCGCTCCACCCTACCTCACGGAAGAGATCCCCGAGCGCGTCGATTTTCGCGGCAATGCGTTAAAGCCCATCGATGTCGAAGCGTCACTTCAAGCGGTTAGAAAACTGAAGAAGAAAGGCGTCCAGTCGGTGGCCGTCTGTCTTCTGTTCTCGTTCTTGAATCCCGACCATGAGCTTAAAGTAAAAGAGATCTTCGCCAAAGAATTTCCCGAGGCCAGTCTGTCGCTCTCCTACGAGGTGCTGCCGCAGATCCGCGAATTCTACCGGCTGAGCACGACGGTGATCAATGCGTACATCGCGCCGGTGATGGCCAACTATCTAAGCCGTCTCGAAAGCCGGCTCAAAGAGATGGGCGTGATGACGCCGAAACTCTACATCATGCAGTCCAACGGCGGAGTTTCGACATTCGAAGGCTCCGCCAAGAAACCCGTGGCCACGGTCCTCTCCGGTCCAGCGGGAGGCGTTATCGCCTCCCTGGGCACCTGCGAACGGATCGGGGTTAATAACCTCATAACCTTCGACATGGGCGGCACCAGCTGCGACGTCGCGTTGATTCACCAGGGCAATCCCGTGATCACAACTCAGGGAAGAATCAACCAGCGACCCATCAGTCTACCGATGCTTGACATTCACACCGTGAGCGCCGGTGGCGGCACGATCGCGCGCATCGATGCCGTAGGCGCGCTGCAGGTCGGACCGGATAGCGCCGGCGCCGATCCCGGTCCGGTCTGCTACGACCGCGGCGGCCAAGAGGTCACGGTCACCGACGCCAACGTGGTCATCGGAGTTCTTGACCCGAATCATTTTCTCGGCGGCCGGATGAAGCTGGACAAGCTCAAGGCGGAACGTGTCCTGGAAGAGAAAATCGCCAAGCCGCTTGGTCTCAGCCTGCTCGACGCAGCGAACGGAGTACTGGACATCATCAACGTCAAAATGGAGGAAGCGATCAAAGCCGTCTCTTCGCAACGTGGCTATGACATCCGCGACTTCACCCTGGTTGCCTTTGGCGGTGGCGGGCCCATGCACGCCGGTCGAATCGCCCTTGATCTCGGTATCCCCGCAGTCCTGATCCCGCTGACACCTGGAGTCCACTCCGCTCTTGGTTTATTGATGTCCGACGTCAAGCATGACTATGTCCGCTCAAAACTAGTCGGACTAAGCGAATTAGATCTAAACGATGTCAACGGCCTTTTTGCCCAACTGATCGAACAGGCAAAGGCGGACCTCCGCGCCGAAGGCTTTGGCGATTCTGAGATCAGGATCGACGCCTATCTCGATCTGCGCTACGCTGGTCAAGGGTACGAATTAACTGTCCCATGTCCGTTACCGCCGCTTAAAACATCGGATCTCGACCTTATGCGGCAACGCTTCGACACCCAGCACGAACAAGCTTCCGGCCACAAAGCAGAAACCGAGCCGGTGGAACTCGTCAGCCTACGGCTGATTTCCTACGGACTCGTGCCCCAGGCAAAGCTTTCTCCGGCACAGACGACGGGGAGGCGCGCTGAGGATGCCAAGACTGGCGCGAGAAAAGTCTATTTCGGTAAGCAGCATGGCATACTCAACTGCCGGATCTACACGCGGGACCGTTTAGAACCAGGTCATAAGATTTTCGGACCTGCGGTCATTGAGCAGTTGGATACAACGACCGTGATTCATCCGGAGCAAGAAGGAACAGTCGACGATTATCGAAACATTACGATCAAGCAGACTAAGAAAGCATGACGCAAATTTGAACGACTGGAACGTTTTGAACGCTTGGAACTGAGATCGCGATTCGTTCCAGTGGTTCCAGTGGTTCCAAACGTTCCAAGCGTGAAGAAAAAGTTGGGGTTTTATGTCATCAGTTGATCCCGTAACCTTACAAGTCATTCAGGCGCGGCTGGCCGGCATCGTCCAGGAGATGCAGAACTCGCTGTTTCGCACCGGCTATTCGACGATCATTCGCGAATCCCAGGATGCCAGTTGTGCGATCTTAAATACCGCCGGAGAAGTGGTGGCCCAGCATGTAGTGCTGCCGCTCCATATGGGCGCGTTTCCGGCTTGCGCCGCGGGACTGCTGAAGAGTTATACCGCCTCGGAGCTTCACGAGGGCGACGCTTTCATCACCAACCATCCTTACCTCGGCGGCAGTCCCCACGCGCCGGATATGGCGGTCCTGAGTCCCATTTTCTACCAGGGTGACTGGGTCGGCTTCGCCGCGAATCTCGCACATAAAAGCGACATCGGCGGCCCCGTGCCGGGGAGCTGCTGGAGTCAAGCCCGGGAGATCTACCAGGAAGGCCTCCACGTACCTCCGATCAAATACGTTTCTAAACACCAAACCAGCAAAGACATCGAAGCGGTCCTTAGCGCTAACAGCCGCACGCCAGAGTTGGTCGTCGGTGACCTCCGAGGTCAAGTCGGCGCAGCACGGCTCGGCGAGAAGCGCTTCCAGGAGATGATGGATCGCTACGGCAAACAGACGATCCTCGCCTCCTATGAGCAGTTATTCGCCATGACCGAAGCCAAGGTGCGCGCTGAAATTGCTTCGTGGCCCGACAAGGTCGGCGAGGGCGAACGGTTCGTCGACAGCGACGGCATCGAGCTCGACAAGCCGGTTCGCCTTCATGTGCGGATCGAAAAAAAAGGCGATCAGCTACTTTTTGATTTCACCGGTTCCGCCGATCAGACCAAAGGCCCGGCGAATATCCGCCCCACCATCGTGCGCGCCGCCTGCTGCTATCTGCTCACTTGCCTGACCGACCCGGCACTCGCGATCAATTATGGACTGGCAAAGGTGATTAATATAAAGGTTCGCGAGGGCAGCGTGGTTAATCCGCGCTTCCCCGCCCCCGTCAATACGTATAACCCGACTGTTCACGCGCTGGTGGAAGCGCTGCTGGAGGCCTCCAGCCAGATCACCCCGTATAAGAAGGTTGGCGACGGCTGCAGCAGCCGCTCGATCATCATCGGTGGCCGTAGCAATAAGACCGGCAAGAGCTACGTGCAATACGAGATCTTCGGCGGTGGCTCCGGCGGACGGAGCGGCAAGGACGGCGTCTCCGGCACCAATGTCAATCAATCCAACGCCAGGATCGCTCCCATCGAAATTATCGAATCGGAATTCTCCACTCGCCTGCGTCGTTTTGAGTTGATCCCCGACTCTGGTGGACCGGGGAAGTTTCGGGGCGGCCTGGGGTTCATCCGCGAGTACGAATTGCTGGACCATGACGCGAGATTCTCACTGCGTTCCACCAAACATACCGTCGCACCCAAAGGTATCGACGGCGGCTCGGACGGCAAGACCGGCCATTGCACGTTGAACCCCGGAACGGACCAATCCCGAGTCATCCCTTCACGATACTCGGACCATACACTGCATCCGGGCGATGTCGTCAGCCTGGAAACCCCGGGCGGCGGTGGCTTAGGCAACGCGCTGGAACGCGATCCGGCAAGGGTGCTCAATGACGTCCGGAACGGTTACGTGACCCAACAAAAGGCGCGGGAAGTTTATCGCGTAGCCATCGACGCCGTTGACGGTGATTTCTCGCTCAACGAAGCACAGACAGGCAAGTTGAGAAATGAGACGTAGCCGTTTTTTGGAACGAATGGAACGTTTGAAACCGCTGGAACCGGAGTAACTATTCGTTCCAATAGTTCCAGGCGTTCCATTAGTTCCAGGCGTGAAGAAGAGGTTTGGTTTTTACGTCATCCGTAGATCCCATAACCCTGCAAGTCATCCAGGCCAGGCTGGCCGGCATCGTCCAGGAGATGCAGAACTCGCTGTTCCGCACCGGCTATTCGACGATTATTAGAGAATCCCAAGACGCCAGTTGCGCGATTCTGAACACCGCCGGGGAAGTCGTCGCCCAACATGTAGTGCTGCCGCTCCACATGGGTGCGTTTCCAGCCTGCGCCGCCGCAGTTCTGAAAGCCTACCCAACAGCTGAGATCAGACCGGGCGATGCCTTTATCACCAACCATCCCTATCTGGGCGGCAGTCCCCACGCGCCGGACATGGGCGTGCTCACGCCGATCTTTTACCAGGGGGATTGGGTGGGATTTGCAGCAAACATGGCTCATAAGAGCGATATCGGTGGAACGGTACCGGGAAGCGGCTCTGGCAACGCGCGGGAGATTTTTCAGGAGGGGCTTCACCTGCCTCCGGTAAAGTACATGTCACGCCTGCAGCCGGTCAAAGAGATCGAAGCGATGATTACCGCGAATAGCCGCACTCCAGCGCTGGTCATCGGCGATCTCCGCGGCCAGGTCGGAGCTGCACGCCTTGGGGAACGGCGAATAGCTGAGCTTAGAGAGCGCTACGGTAAAGAAACGGTACGAGAATCGACGGAGCTATTGTCAACCCTTACAGAAAACCGCGTGCGTCAAACCATTGCCTCGTGGCCCGATGGTGAGTCGGAGGGAGAGAGCTTTGTCGATCACGACGGCATCGATCTCGCCCGGCCGATCCGTGTGCACGTCAAGATCGCAAAGAAGGGCAATCGTATCCACTTCGATTTTAGCGGCTGCAGCGATCAGACAACCGGTCCGGCAAACATTCGACCACCGCTGGTGCGGGCCGCCTGCGCCTACTGCTTGGTTACCTTGGTCGACCGCTTCCTGCCCATCAATCAGGGGCTGGCGCGTGTCATCGAAGCGACGTTTCGTGAAGGCAGTGTGGTTAATCCTCGATTTCCCGCCGCCGTCAATACTTACATGCCGACGGCGCTCACCGTAGCGGAGGCGATTTTCAGGGCCCTGGCTCCCTTCGCTCCGGAGAAACGAATCGCCGGCGGCTCCGGCAGCGCTGCTTTGGTTTTGGGCGGGCACGACCCCAACAACAACCGGTCCTATGTGCACTATGAAATCTTTAGCGGCGGCACCGGCGCGCGTTCCGGCAAAGACGGAGTCTCTGCAACGGCTTTTCATTTGAGCAATTGCAAGACAGCGCCCATCGAAATCATCGAATCGGAATTTCCCACCCGGGTGGAACGCTTCGAGATGATTCCCGACTCGGGCGGAGCGGGTCATTGGCGAGGCGGTCTGGGCTTCGTTCGCGACTATCGAATTCTGACGGACGAAGTGCGTTTCTCGATGCGCACGGACAAACATGCCATCGAACCCTGGGGTAGCGACAATGGGAGTTCCGGAGGCAAAGGTTCTTGCATTATTAATCCGGGGGCCGAGGACGCAAAGCAGCTTCCCTCTCGTTTTGGCGATCACCGCCTGCAAAAAGGCGATCTGCTGCGCCTGGAGCGCCCTGGCGGCGGCGGGCTAGGCCATCCTCTGGAACGTCCGGTGGAGAATGTATTTGAGGATGTCCGGCAGGGTTATATCTCGATCGAGCGCGCCCGATCGGAGTATGCGGTGGTGGTGGAACTGGTCGATGGCGAGCCGACGCTAAACCCTTCTCAAACTCGAATTTTACGAGGGGAAATGCAAAAAAATACTGGCAAATACAACTCACCTCTGGTATAACACCGCTAACGAATTCCTGAAGGAGGAACAATGGCAACGAAGAAAAAACGCAAACCGAATGCAGCTTTCATGAAACCGGTACAACCCGATGCCGCTCTGAGCGCTGTCGTCGGCACCAAAGCAATCCCGCGGACCGAGGTGACCAAGAAACTGTGGGCTTACATCAAAAAGAATAGCCTGCAGGACAAGAAGAAAAAGACCAACATCAACGCCGACGACAAACTCAAAGCGGTTTTCGGCGGGAAGAAAACGGTCACCATGTTTGAGATGACCAAGTTGGTCAGTAGACACGTAAAGTAAGAAGCCTTTTCTTTTTCGTTTAGTACACAAGACAGCCAAGGCTATCGACTACCGATAGCCTTGGAGTTCCACTAATTCTCCTCAGGTTCCACGCCATTAAATCTGACGGAGCGGCGTTTTTGTATGCCGTTTCAGCTTGGATTCCGCAGTTGAAGGCGAAGCACAGGACAAGGCGCAAGCCTTCCGTAGCGAACGCAACGGGCCTGTGCCTCTGAGCGCAGTTGCGGGCATCGGTACGATGAGCGGTGTCCTCAAGCGTTGCGAACGAAGTGCCAAGTAACAAAAAAACTTTGAAACATTACGGTTCTATGCGTTCGCTGCTCCAGGCCCACGCCTAGCCTAGCACAAGTCAATACAATTGAACTGCGGAATCCGGATTCAATCGTGCAGCAGTGGTGAAGTCAAAATGGATTTTGCTTTTTCTTCGAAGCACCTTCCAAGAATAGTGATAATTCTGCGACCGAGGACTATCGACTTACGGCTTCGAAAAGGTGGAGCTGGCGGGTATGTCCTTCGTCTTCAAAGTGCACGGGATAGTTGCCGCTGAAGCAAGCGTCGCAGAAACCCCGGGCCTCGCCGTTGAAGTAGGTGTACATCCCTTCGCGACTGAGATAGGCGAGTGTGTCGGCCTCGATAAAACGACGGATCTCTTCGACGGAGCTCGACGACGCGATGAGCTCGGAACGTGTCGGCGTGTCGATGCCGTAATAACACGGGCTGATCGTCGCCGGCGAGCTGATGCGCATGTGCACTTCCTTTGCGCCGGCATCGCGCAGCATGCGGATAATCTTTCGGCTCGTGGTTCCGCGAACGATGGAATCATCGACGACGACCACGCGCTTCCCACGTAGAACTTCTCGTTGGGCATTGAGTTTAATCTTAACTCCAAAATGCCGGATTGATTGTTGCGGCTCGATGAAGGTCCGGCCCACGTAGTGATTGCGGATCAATCCGAACTCCAGCGGTATTCCTGACTCCTCGGCAAAACCCATGGCCGCAGGCACCCCGGAGTCCGGCACAGGGGTCACAAGATCGGCGTCCACTGCGCTTTCGCGGGCCAACTGCCGGCCGAGAGCTTTGCGAACTTGATAGACGTTGTGACCGTAGAGATTGCTGTCGGGACGAGAAAAGTAAATATACTCGAAGATACATTTGGCTTGCGGCGCGGGGGGAAAGGGTTTGAGGGATTCCATCCCATTGGGGCCAAACGTGATGATCTCGCCGGGCTCCACCTCGCGCACATAGGTGGCCTCGATCAGGTCAAGCGCGCAAGTTTCCGAGGCGACAACGTAGGCGCCTTCGTTAGGTCCCGAGTTAAACCGTCCAAACACCAGTGGACGGAAACCCATAGGATCCCGGGCCGCAATCATCCGATCCAGAGTCAAAAACAACAACGAATAGGCGCCCCGTGCCCGGCTCAGGGCCTCGACGATACGACCCATGAGAGTCGACTCTTTCGATGTCGCAATCAAGTGAATGATGACTTCGGTATCGGAGGTGGATTGGAAGATGGAACCCGAGTCCTCCAACTCTTTGCGCAGCACTTCAGCGTTGACCAGATTGCCGTTATGAGAGATTGCGATGGGCCCTTGAGAATATTCGACGACAAAGGGCTGAGCATTTTTCAGATGACTCTGGCCGGTCGTGGAGTAGCGATTGTGGCCGATTGCCCTCGAGCCCTCCAGGCGCTTGATGACGTCCTCGCGAAAGACATCGGCAACCAGACCCATCTGCCGATGGGAAATAAGTCCCTTGCCATCCGAAGAAACAATGCCGCACGATTCCTGGCCGCGGTGCTGGAGCGCATAAAGTCCTAGATAGACGATGTTGGCCGCCTCCGGATGGCCATACACTCCCATCACCGCGCATTCTTCGTGAAATTTGTCGAACACTTCCGTTCGTCCTATTTGATTCGACTCGTCAACCCCGCTGACCAAATCGCGCGCAGCTCGTCTACCGGCAGCCGCAGCAAAGGCTGAACGACGAAACTTGTTCCTCCCACTGATCCTATCACCTGCATCGGTACGTGGTGCTCAGCCGCTACCTGCTGCAGTTGCTCCAGATTCTCCTCGGCGAGTGAGACGACGATCCGCGATTGCGACTCGCTAAAAAGCAACGCATCACCGCGAATCATTTCGCGCATCTCAATCCGCACCCCTAACGGCTTTTCAGGTCCGCTGATGCAGCACTCTGCCAAGGCGATTGCGATCCCCCCATCGGATATATCATGAGCCGACCGGAGAATGCCCTTCTCAATGGCTGCGATACAGCAGCTCTGCACCGCTTGCTCCAACCGAAGATCGATCCACGGCGGCGTTCCTTTCACCAGCCCATGGACGACTTTTAAGTATTCGCTGCCACCCAGTTCCTCCCGCGTACGCCCGAGCAAAACAACCACATCACCAGCAGCTTTAAACCACGGCGTAATAGCCGAAGCGATCTTGGCGATGAGACCCACCATCCCTACCGTAGGTGTTGGATAGATAGGAACCCCATCAGTTTCATTATAGAAACTAACATTACCACTCACAACGGGGACTTTTAGCGCTATACAGGCGTCTCGCATACCCTCGATGACCTGGGAGAATTGCCACATCACCTCCGGGTTTTCTGGACTGCCGAAATTGAGGCAGTCGGTGAGGCCAAGCGGTCGCGCGCCAACACAAGCAAGGTTGCGCGCCGCTTCCGCAACCGCCAAAGCCCCTCCCACGTAGGGATCGAGATAGCAGTAGCGACTGTTGCCGTCCACTGTAAGCGCAAGCCCCTTTTCGGTGCCTTTGATTCGGATCACCGCAGCATCCGCGCCTGGAGCTATCACTGTATTGTTGCGCACGAAATGATCGTATTGTCGGTAAACCCATTCTTTCGAAGCGATGTTTGGTGATCCGATGAGAACCTTCACCGTTGAGCCCAAATCGGTCGGTTCCGCGATGTCGGCGAGGTCGAGTTGCTCTAATTGGTCCTGGAGCTTCGGCCGTTCAGCCGGCCGTTGATAGACCGGCGCCTCCTTCGTCAAGGCGCTAATTGGAATACAAGCCACTTCGACGCCGTCGAAAAACGCGCGAAACTGCCGATCGTCGGTAACCCTGCCAATCACTACTGCATCGAGATCCCATTTCTCAAAAACCCGCTTGATTTCATCCTCTGTCCCCTCCTTTGCCACCAAGAGCATCCGCTCCTGCGACTCGGAGAGCAAAATCTCATAAGGCGTCATGCCCCGCTCGCGCAGCGGCACCTTGGAAAGATCCAGCTCTATGCCGGCGCCGCCGCGTCCCGCCATTTCCGAAGCGGAGCTCGTCAATCCCGCGGCTCCCATGTCCTGAATCCCGACGATGCAATCCGTTTCCATCAGCTCCAGACAGGCTTCCAAAAGCAACTTCTCAGTAAACGGGTCTCCGACCTGAACCGTGGGACGTCGCTGTTCCTTTTCTTCTGAAAATGATTCCGATGCCATGGTCGCGCCATGAATTCCATCGCGTCCGGTCTTGGAACCGACGTAAATCACCGGGTTGCCGACACCCCGCGCCACGCCGGTGAATATGCGCTTTTTTTTGGCGATACCCAAAGTAAAAGCATTCACCAAGATATTGTCGTCGTAGCATTGGTCGAAATAAACTTCGCCGCCCACGGTTGGAACACCGATACAGTTTCCATAGCCGCCGATACCCGCAACCACCCCCGATAGTAGGTAGCGGGTGCGCGGATGATCGATGCTACCGAAACGAAGCGAGTTCAGGGACGCGATCGGCCGAGCGCCCATGGTGAAGACGTCGCGGAGAATTCCGCCGACACCGGTGGCCGCACCCTGGTAAGGCTCGATAAAAGAAGGATGATTGTGGCTTTCCATTTTAAAAGCCACAGCCAGTCCATCGCCAATATCGACGACACCCGCATTCTCCCCTGGCCCTTGCAAAACGTGCGGACCTTCCGTGGGAAGCCGTTTTAAATACTGTCGCGAGCTCTTGTAACTACAGTGCTCCGACCACATAACGGAGAACACCCCAAGTTCCGTATGGTTTGGCTCTCGTCCGAGGAGCCTGACGATTTTCCGATACTCCTCGGGGGTCAGACCGTGACTGGCGACAACCTCCGGGGTAACTGGCGGTTGAGTCAGCGGTGCCGCTTCATCACGCATGCCGGTGCTCCCCTTGAGCACACGCCGCAACAATGGACGAAAAGATTTTGCGGCCATCTTCACTTCCGAGGAGCTTGTTGCAAGCATCCTCCGGATGCGGCATTAGACCGAACACGTTTCGGCCTTCGTTGCATACGCCGGCGATGTTATCCAGCGAGCCATTGGGATTAGCCGACGGCGAAGGCCGTCCTTTTGTATCGACATAACGCAGCAGGATCTGATGGTTCTTGCGCAGACGCTCCAAGGTTGCCGGATCTGCGTAGTAACAACCCTCGCCGTGTTTAACCGGAATTTTGAGCAGTTGCCCCCTTTTAGCCTCACAGGTAAACGGCGTGTCCGTTTCTTCGACGCGGAGCATCACTTGCTGACAAACAAATTGAAGTCCGGCATTTCGCACCAACGCACCTGGCAGCAGACCCGATTCACAGAGAATCTGAAAGCCATTGCAGATCCCCAATACCAAGCCGCCCCGCCCAGCGAACTCGACGACGCCACGCATGATCGGCGAAAAGCGCGCCACCGCGCCGCAGCGCAGATAGTCGCCGTAAGAAAATCCACCAGGCAGCACCAGGCAGTCGAAATGACCCGCGAGATCATCTTTATGCCAGAGGAATTTAACCTTCTGACCCAGGTCCCGTTTCAAAGCATCAAAGACGTCCTGGTCATCGCAGGAGCCCGGAAAAATAATTACGCCCCAACGCACGGTCTAACCCTCGATCTCAAACCGATAATCTTCAATGACCGGATTCGCCAGCAGCTTTTCGCACATCTGGCGGATGCGGGACTCGGCCGCTTTATGGGAACTCGCTTCAACATTGAGTTCGAGATATTTTCCCATCCGGACATCCTGCACCTCAGCGTAACCCAGGGTATGCAGCGACCTTTCGACAGCTTTCCCTTGGGGGTCCAACACTCCGCTTTTTAGGGATACGAAAATCTTAACGCGCATTTTCAAATGCTTTCAGCTGCCGGCTTTATGGTTCAACGAAAAACCCGGCGGAAAATAAAATCAATGTTCGTAAGGTGATGCTTGACCCCCCAGACTTTCTCGATTTCTTGCGCCGGCAGATAGCGGCGAATTTCCCCATCCTGCAACAATTCCTCTTTTAGATCACCACCCTCGCGTCCCACTTTCAAGGCGTGGCGTTGTACCATACGATAGGCGGTGTCCCGCGAAATCCCTTTATCAACCAAGGCCAGCAGCACTTTTTCCGAGAAAACCGTCCCGCCGCTTTTCTCCAGATTGCGTTTCATGTTTTCCGGATAGACACAGAGATTGCCCAATACGTAGATCATGCGACGGAGCATGAAGTCGAGCACGATCGTCGCATCCGGCGCAATCACCCGTTCCACCGAAGAATGACTGATGTCCCGCTCATGCCACAATGGAATGTTCTCCAGTGCGGCCATACTGTAACCCCGCATGAGTCGCGCCAAACCTGAGACATTTTCGGAGAGGATCGGGTTTCGCTTGTGCGGCATCGCCGATGAGCCCTTCTGCCCCTGCGTAAAGGGCTCCTCCGCTTCCTGCACTTCGGTGCGTTGCAGGTGACGCACCTCGACGGCAAATTTCTCGAGCGAACCGGCGATCACGGCCAAAGTCGCAAAGTAATAAGCGTGACGGTCGCGCTGGATAATCTGATTGGAAATCAATGCTGGCTTAAGCCCAGCCTTTCGGCAAACGTAGGCCTCCACTTTTGGTGAGATCTGTGCGAAAGTGCCGACCGCACCCGAAATCTGACCCACACAGATCTCATCTACGGCCTTTTCCAGTCGAGCCAGGTTGCGCGCCATCTCTTGATACCAGAGCGCCAACTTCAAGCCGAAGGTAATCGGCTCCGCATGCACACCATGGGTGCGGCCAATCATCACGGTGCGCTTGTACTTGAAGGCCTGGCGCCGTAATACCTTCATCAGGTCTTTTACATCTTGGAGCAAAATTGCCGACGCCTCCTTGAACTGAATGGCTAAGGCTGTGTCCATGATGTCGGAGGACGTCATGCCCACGTGAAGAAAGCGGGCGTCGTCGCCGATGGATTCTGCCACACAACTCAGAAACGCGATGATCTCGTGCTTAACTTCGCTCTCGATCTTGCGAATGCGCGCCACGTGGAAGCGAGCCTTTTTTCTTATCCGCGCGACCGCCGCTTTAGGCACTTGTCCGAGCTGAGCCATTCCCTCGGCCGCGAGAATTTCTACATCGAGCCACTTCTGAAATCCGTTTTCCTCGGACCAGATACCGCCCATCTCCGGTCGTGTGTACCGCGCGATCATAGCTGCAATTAAAATTCGGGGTCTTTTAGGGGTGCAAGACTTTAGGGCTCAAGACTTGGAAGCGCGTTTCGTTTTTCCACGGAATCGTTTGAACTTTGCACGTTGAACCATGCTATTTTCGTCCGTGTGGCCAAATCCGCCGTCCTGCCGATCCGAGAGCGGCAATTCTTGAACCTCTCGCCAATGCGCTCGAACAATACGTTGAACTACCATTTGAGCGATGCGCTGACCGCGCTGAATCACAACCGGCTCGCAGCTGAGGTTGATCGCGACCAGCTGAATCTCACCCCGGTAGTCGGAATCGATGGTTCCGGGACTGTTAACCATCGTCAATCCCTGTTTTAGAGCCAATCCGCTGCGCGGACGAATTTGAGCTTCTAGGCCCGGCGGCAGCGCAATGGCAACACCAGTCGGGATCAGGGCGCGTTCCATCGGCGCCAATCTGAGCTCGCCGTCAATATCCGCACAGAGGTCCATGCCAGCAGATCCCTCTGTCATGTAGACCGGGAGTGGGATTTCTGCTGAACTCGGACGCACCCGTTTAATCTGAATTCGTATCTCTTCCACCGGATACCTACGCGGCACGCTCAAGGACCGGAGAATTTAGCTACCCAGCACTAAATTTTTATCTTGACGGCGTCTTTAAAGTCACCCAGCAGAGACAGGGCTATTCCCTGCGAGCCAAAAAGGGTGGAGGCGAGATCAACGACCGTATCACGAGACACGGCGCGAACCCCGCGGCATATTTCATCCGTGGTGATCGGCTCCCCGAAATAGATTTCATTGCGCGCGATATGGCTCATCCAGGAGTCCGTGGACTCCAGACCGAGCATCATGCTGCCCACGAGTTGCCCCTGCGTCCGGCGAATTTCCTCGTCTCTGATATCCCCGGCCGCGAGTCGCTTCAGTTCCTTGACAATCAGCTCGACAACTTCTTCCACCCACTCGAGGCTCGTGCCAGCGTAGACACCCAGGTAACCTACATCCTTATATGCCGACGAGAACGAATAAACCGAATAGGCTTTGCCGCGCTTTTCGCGGATCTCCTGAAACAGTCGAGAACTCATGCCACCGCCGAGCAAAGTATTCAGAACGTACGCCGCATATCGCTGGGGATGGGTTTGGTGCACCCCGGGCACACCGAGACAAAGATGGACCTGCTCAAGCGATTTCGCATGTTGAAAAATCCCGCTCCGCATTTCCGGCGCGCCAACACCGTCTTCTGAGGTTGAGCGGCCATCGTTGAGCGGATCGCTCACAGCACCCAGTCTTTCCTTGAACGCCTGAACTAGCTGGTCGTGGCGCAAATGGCCGGCCCCCGCAATCACGACACGGCGCGGCCGATATCGCGACTTGAAGAATGTCAAAAAATCCTGCCGTCGAAACGAATTGACCGTCTCCAAATTGCCGCAAATAGGACGAGCCAAGGGATGATCCTTGAAAAAGTCAATACTGAAAAGATCATGGATGTAATCGTCTGGCGTATCTTCCGCCTGTGAGATCTCCTGGAGGATGACGGATCTTTCGCGCTCGATCTCGTCGGGATCGAAAACCGAATGAAGAAAAATGTCTGTCAATAGGTCGATCGCCAGCGGAAGATCTTCGTCGAGAATCTTGGCGTAGTAGCATGTGTGCTCTTTGGCCGTAAAGGCATTGAGAACGCCACCGATGGCGTCCATTTCTTCGGCGATCTGCGCAGCGCTGCGCCGCTCGGTGCCCTTGAAGAGCAGATGCTCAATGAAGTGGGAGATACCATTCTCGCTTGCGGATTCGTGGCGCGATCCGTTCTCAACCCATATGCCCAAACTTACCGATCGGTGATCCGGCATCTCTTGGGAAACAACCCGGATCCCATTGTCTAGGACGGCTTTAGCGAACATGAAGAAAGGATAGGCTCATTAGGGTTATTTTTGAGGCCCGTCGTCCGGATCGCTTACGGACGAACCGTTGCCGGTTTCTTGGAGCGCTTCTTTGCGGCTGAGGCGAATTTTTCCCTGTTTGTCGATCTCCAAGACTTTCACCAACACCTCGTCCCCTTCTTTCAGGACGTCACTCACCCGGCGAACCCGCTCGGGTGCAAGCTGTGAGATATGGACGAGGCCGTCGGTACCCGGCAAAATTTCAACGAAGGCGCCGAAATCGACAATCTTCCTCACCGTCCCTTTGTAGATCTTTCCGACCTCGGCCTCGGCGGCAATTCTTTGTACCATCTCGATGGCTTTTCTCGACGCCGCCTCATCGCTGGAGGCAATGGTTACGGTTCCGTCATCTTCCACATCCATCTTTACGCCCGTGGCTTCGATGATGCCACGAATAACCTTACCGCCCGGTCCGATGATTTCACGGATTTTATCGGGCCTGACCTTAAGGGTAATAATTCGCGGCGCATGGCCTGAGACCGTTGCCCGGTGCGATCCCATCGTTTCGGTCATGATGCCCAGAATATGCAACCGGCCTTCCCGCGCCTGATATAACGCCTGTCGCATAATGTCGCGGTTCACGCCGGTGATCTTAATATCCATCTGCAGCGATGTGACGCCGTTCGGCGTACCGGCAACTTTGAAGTCCATGTCGCCCAGGTGATCTTCATCTCCCAGAATATCGGATAGAACGCGCACATGCTCCCCTTCCTTGATCAGACCCATGGCGATACCCGCCACCGGCGCGGATACCGGCACGCCGGCATCCATTAGGGAAAGGGATCCGCCGCAAACGGTGGCCATGGACGTAGAACCGTTGGACTCCAAAACTTCCGATACGATGCGAACCGTGTAAGGGAAACTCTCCTCGGGTGGCAATACCGGCAGCAACGCGCGCTCGGCGAGATTGCCGTGGCCGATCTCGCGCCGGCTCGGGCCCCGAAGAAACTTGACCTCGCCGACACTGAACGGAGGAAAGTTGTAATGGAGCATGAACTTTTTGTAATGCTCACCGATCAAAGCATCGATCTTTTGTTCGTCAGACGCGGTCCCGAGTGTTGTTACTACGAGAGCCTGGGTTTCCCCGCGGGTAAACAAAGCCGAACCGTGAGTGCGTGGTAAAACTTCGACCTCGCAGGTGATCGGCCGGATATCTTTGAGTCCGCGGCCATCGATGCGGCGCTCTCGTTGAATGATCAGGCCGCGGAAGCATTTCCGCTTGAGTTCGTAGAACGCTCCCTTAATATCCTTTTCCTTTTGTGGAAATTCCGCCAGTACCTGTCCGACAACGTCGCCTTTGATCTCACCGATTTGCTTGTAGCGTTCCAACTTCTCCGGAATCTCGATAGCCTGTTGCAGCTTCGACAGCGCCAACTGTTCGACTCGCCGAACGATCGCCGAATCCAGTTCTGCCAACGGCACTTGACGTTTAGCCTTGCCGACCTCCTGCCGGATCTCTTCTTGGATCCGCAGAAGCGGTTGAATGGCTTGATGTCCGGTGAACAACGCCTCCAGGATTTCGTCTTCCGAAACCATCCTGGCGCCGCCCTCGACCATGACGATGGCGTCGCGACTGCCTGACAGAAAAATGTCCACGTCGCTTTCTAACAGTTGGCTTTGGGTTGGATTCATGACCCAGCGGCCGCCGATGCGGCCTATCCGAATTCCGGCTAGAGGTCCATTGAAAGGAATATCCGAAACCTGGAGGGCAACCGAGGTTCCCAACATCGCGACGACATCGGGATCGTTCTCTCGATCGGCCGATAAGACCGTCGCGATCACTTGGGTTTCACAGCGAATCCCTTCGGAAAAGAGTGGCCGGATGGAGCGGTCAATGAGTCGACAGGTGAGGATCTCTTTCTCCGACGGGCGGCCCTCACGCTTGAAGAAGCCGCCGGGAATTTTTCCGGCAGCAAAGGTTCTCTCTTGATAATCAACCGTTAACGGAAAAAAATCAGTATCGGTCTTAAACTCTTTGGCGGCCACTGCCGTCACCAGGACCACGGTTTCACCGAAGCGAACCAGTGCGGCGCCGTCAGCCTGCTTGGCGAGTTTGCCGACTTCGATCGACAAAGGACGGCCATGAAAATCTAATTCCACTTTCTTAATCATATTAGGTTCCTCTGAGAGGAGACGCGCTTAACGGAGGGGATACAGAAGGGCAACTGGTCAGGAATGGCTATTTCCTTATTCCCAGCCGTTGGATCAGGCTCTGATACCTTTCGAAATCGCTCTTCTTCAGATAATCGAGAAGCCTCCTCCTCTGTCCTACCAGCTTCAGGAGGCCTCGACGGGAATGGTGATCCTTGACATGAATCTTGAAGTGCCCGGTGAGGTGGTCGATACGCTGACTCAACAAGGCGACTTGCACTTCAGGAGAGCCAGTATCCGTCTGATGAACCCTGAACTGCTCGATGACTGCTTGCCGGTTCGGTTGAGCAATTCCCATGTCTTCTCCGCTCTCTATCTCTCTTTCTCTCTTTTCGTTGCAGAGATTTTTACCATACCGACGCGGCCTTGTAAAGGTGCCTTAAAAGAAATGATGCTGGCAGCGGACAAACATGGCGTACATTACACTCGGGCGCTCCTCATCTCATGCGAGCCACCGTGGGAAAATTAGTTTTCGTTTTCGTTGGTGGCGGCTTATGATAAGATTCTTTCCGTCATGGCACGCACAGTTTTCGGGGCCGCCCTTTTATCTGCTCTCGTGATTAACTCAGCCGCACTAATGGCGGCCGAATATTACCGCTGGACAGATCAAAACGGTGTCGTTCATTTTACCGACAATTTACATAATATCCCGGAAACACAGCGAGGTAACGCGGGTCGCATACAGTCGATTGAGCCACCTAGGGTCCCGCCGCCTCCCGTTCCGGTTCCGCCAAGCAAAGCCTCGATCCCTTTCGAAAAGCAAGGACAGGTCGTCGTCGTCGAAGCCACCTTGAACAAGAAAACTGCAGCAAAGTTTGTCGTCGATACCGGTGCAAGCTACACGATGATCTCAAGTGCCGTAGCCAAAGAGCTCGACATCGACACCGAACAAAACCGCCGGACCGCGCCCTTCCAAACGGCCAACGGAATAATTCAAGCCCCTCTCGTGAGCCTGGACTCGATTACGGTCGGCGGGATGGAAATCCGCAATCTGACCGCAGCCGTCCATGATGCCGTTTCAGATCCACGGATTTCTGGCTTGCTTGGCCTCAATTTCCTGAGCAATTTTCGCATGGACATCGATACCCAGAAAGGCGTGCTCCACTTAGAGAAGAAGTAAGTTTACGAGCAGCCACTCACTGCGCCGCAGTTCATACACTTGTAACAGGCACCGCTCCGAATCATGATGGCGCCACAGTCGGGGCAGGGCGGCGCATCCTGCTGGTACAGGCTCGTCACGCCGCTAATGCTAGCTACCGGCGCGCCGCCGCGCGGCGCTTGCGATGCGATCGGGATCACCTTCCTATTGCCGGGTTCCTCAGACTCCGGCCTCACGACACCGACCTCCTGCTGCGCATCACCGTCAAGGAACTTGGTCGCCAACCACCGGAAAATATAGTCCATGATCGACTTCGCCATCGGGATATCGGGATTCTTCGTGAAACCTGACGGTTCGAACCGCATATGGCTGAACTTGTCGACGAGAACTCGTAGCGGCACCCCGTATTGAAGCGCCATTGAGATTGCAGTCGCGAAGGAATCCATAAGGCCAGAAATCGTGGAACCCTCTTTGGACATGGTGATGAAAATCTCGCCAGGCTGCCCGTCTTCGTACATGCCGGCCGTAATGTAGCCTTCATGCCCGGCGATATCGAATTTATGGGTAATCGACTTTCTTTCGTCAGGTAACTTACGGCGTAGCAGCCGACTTTCTTTTCCTTCCGCGGCGGCTGCTTTCTTCTCCTCTTTATCTTTCGCGGTGTTTAGGGGCTGGGTCCGTTTTGAACCGTCACGGTAGATGGCAACCGCCTTCAGACCTAGCTTCCAGGACTCCATATATGCATGCATGATCTCATCCACTGTGACATCAGTCGGCATATTGATGGTTTTGGAGATCGCACCGGAAATAAATGGCTGCACCGCGCCCATCATCTTGACATGGCCCATGTAGTGGATCGACCGGCTACCATTGGCCGGCTTGAAGGCACAGTCGAAGACAGCTAGGTCATCGTCCTTGATATGCGGCGCGCCTTCGATGGTTTCATGCTCGTCGATGTACTCGACGATTTCTTGGATTTGCTTGACGTCATATCCGAGCCTTTTGAGCGCCCGCGGCACGGTATTGTTGACGATTTTCAAGAGGCCGCCACCGACGAGTTTCTTATATTTGATGAGTGCGATATCCGGCTCCACCCCGGTGGTATCGCAATCCATCATGAAAGCGATTGTGCCGGTCGGGGCCAGCACTGAGATCTGTGAATTTTTCACACCGTATTTTTCCGCCTCATCGCAAGCCTCATCCCATGCCTCTCGGGCCGCTGTCAGAAGATCCAGCGGCACATGAGATGGCGAGATCTTGTAGGCATGGGAGCGGTGTTTGTTGAGCACCCGCAACATGGGCTGGCGATTAACCTCGAACCCCGCGAAGGCTCCGGTGGCTGCCGCGTTACGGGCAGACTGCAGATAGCCTTCCCCGGACATTAAAGCCGTGACTGCCGCGGCATACGCGCGGCCTGCATCCGAGTCATAGGGAAGCCCCAGAGACATGAGTAGAGCGCCTAGATTGGCATAGCCAAGCCCCAATTCGCGGAATGCGTGTGCGTTGGCAGCAATTTCCGCTGTCGGGTAAGAAGAATTGTCAACCAGCATGTCCTGCGCCAGACTGATAATATCCACGGCGCGACGGAAAGATTCCGTGTCAAACACGCCATCGTCTCGGAGGTACTTGAGGAGATTTAGCGATGCCAAGTTACAGGCCGAATTATCCAGATGCATATATTCAGAGCACGGGTTTGAAGCATTGATACGAGCGGTGTTGGCGCAAGTATGCCAATCGTTGATCGTGGTATCGTATTGCATTCCAGGATCGCCGCAGATGTAGGTGCTGTCCGCAATCATCCGCAGCAGATCTCGCGCCTTGTAGGTTTCGCATACCTCACCGTTCTTCACATAACGAGTCTTCCACTCCCGGTCTTCCTGGACCGCCTGCATAAAACCATCCGAGACGCGCACAGAGTTATTGGCATTCTGAAAAAAGACACTGCCGTAAGCCGGCCCGTCCAAGCTGGAGTCATATCCGGCTTCGATGAGTGCCCAAGCCTTTTTTTCCTCTTCGACTTTGCATTTGATAAATTCTTCGATGTCCGGGTGATCGATGTTGAGCACCACCATTTTAGCGGCGCGCCGGGTTTTGCCTCCGGACTTGATCACACCAGCTGAGGCGTCGGCTGCCTTCATGAACGACACGGGACCGGAGGCCGTGCCCCCTCCGGCCAATTGCTCTTTAGCTGAACGAATCTTCGACAGATTGACGCCAGAACCGGAACCGCCCTTAAAAATTATGCCTTCCTTACGATACCAATCCAGGATTGACTCCATGGTGTCATCCACCGCGAGGATGAAACAAGCGGAGCACTGGGGCTTGGCTTCGATACCGCAATTGAACCACACCGGACTGTTGAAGCAGGCCTTCTGATGCACCAGGATGTGGGTGAGTTCATCGTGAAAGGTCTGGGCATCTTCCTCGCTTGCAAAGTATCCATCCTTCCGACCCCAACCCGTAATGGTGTCAACCACCCGTCCGATCATCTGGCGAACGCTGTGCTCTCTATGCGGACTTCCCAGCGGTCCACGGAAATACTTCGAAACCACCACATTGGTCGCCATTAGAGACCAAGCTTTTGGAATCTCGACGTTATTTTGTTCGAAGACAACTTTGCCCTTTTCATTGGTTATCGAGGCGGAACGCTGCTCCCATTCGACTTCATCGTATGGATCTGCCCCGGCACGGGTAAAATAGCGCCCTATTTTGAGCCCTTTTTGGCTCCTGGCGTCGCCTCCAGGAACATTAAATTCAGTCACTTGTGACATCGTGGTTGCCATCGCGCTTGCTCCCTTCACCCTCGGATTGTCAATATATGGTGTTAATCACGCTAGAAATGTACTAGATTTTGTATTGGTAAAGCTTTTAAAAAATTTTGTCAAGAAAAATTTGCTTCCATCACGATTTATTTTTAACATTGACCTGGTTCCCACTAAACCGGGGGCGAGATGTTATTCCGTAGGGTCTCGCCAGCTGCTACATTTTTTTCTGGTTGAGGAAATGGCGCGTCACGACTCACAGATTGAACGACTCGGACAGGTGCTCGATAAGTCTCTGAAGCGTATGGAGATTTCCCCCCGCTTGGATGAGTATGGTGTCTGGCCGATCTGGAACGACATCGTCGGTACGACCATAGCCCGCAACGCCCAACCAGAAAAAATCCGCAATGGCACTCTATTCGTCAAAGTATCGAGCCCGGTTTGGATGCAGCAACTTCAGTACATGAAGGAAATGATCGCCGAGAAACTCAATCAACGGCTTAAGGCAGATATCGTCAAAAATATTTTTTTCGTCGTTGGACGAATCCAAATTGAGAACCCCGAGATTGAGTCAAAGCCCCCAGAACCGTCTCCCGATGCCGGACATTCCCAGCCTGATGAGGACTTTCTCGAATCAATACGCGACCCGGAGATTCGCCAAGCCTTCAAGCGACTGCTCAAGGGTTACTCACGCCGGCACCGAAAAAACTAATATAATGTTGGCTTTCCTGCCAACATCGCCTCGAGTTCGGTGGTGTATTGCTTACCTTCCCTAAAAACAACGAGCGGCGAGAGTGTCTCGCTACCACTTCTTGCGCCCTTCACCGCTTCCACGAGAAGCAGAGACGCCTTGGTATCGGCAAAGGAATGGACCATCCGTAGGCGCTTCGGTTCAAGATTCATGTTGCGCATAGATTGAAGCAGGTCGACGACAAGGAGGGCAGGATAAACCATCGCGATTCTTCCTTTGATCGGCAACAAATAAGCCCCGGCGCGCACAAAATCATCGAGACCGGCGGCGATTTCGTGCCGGGCTATTTTCCTTTCGACGTTGGGGCTTATGCGACCGCTGGTCGTTCGTCGGTAGGGCGGATTACAAACCACAGCCGCAAAACTTTCCGGGCTGAGAATTTTTTGGATATTGCAAACATCGGCCCGCGTGATCGTTATTCGCTCTTGAAATCCATTCATCCGGACGTTTCTCTTGGCGCGATCAACCATATTTGGCTGAATTTCTACGCCCGTAATCGACAGCGACGAATCGAGGTAGGCTAGTGTCAAGGCAATCACCCCGTTACCCGTACCGAGATCGGCGATCTTCTCACCGTGCCGACAAGTCATAAAATGAGCCAGCAACAGCGCGTCGAGAGAAAAGCGATACCCATTGCGATCTTGAAAAAGTCTGAGCTTGCCTTCGTACAGGACGTCTAAAGTTTCGTCGTGCCGTTTTAGACTGGAAGCTTGATCTAAAATTGAAGAGCTCTTTTCCGGAATCATCGACATTGCTTTTGGGTTTTTTCCATTCGAGTCTTCACTGATCGTTTTTAATTGGTTAATTTAGTTTTATTGCTTGAAAACCTGTCAAGTTTTCTATAATAGCCTGATTCAAGTATCGCGGATCACCACGACAAAAAATGCTTTCTCCACTCGCTCGGATTGGACACTTCAGCTTGGAGCAACTCGCTGGGATGGGTCGAATGTTCCTGTTTCTCTTTTCCGCTTTCGCCTGGACCTTTCGCCCCCCCGCCCGCATGCGTTTGATCGTGTATCACGTTAGAAGCATTGGCGTTGACTCGTTATCCGTGGTGCTTCTTTCAGGCGTATTTACCGGTATGGTCATGGGGCTTCAGGGCTATTATAGCCTTAGAAAATTCAACGCCGAAAGCTTCCTTGGCTCGGCTGTTGCGCTGGGTTTGTTGCGCGAGCTTGGTCCCGTACTATCAGCTTTTATGGTCACGGGCAGAACCGGCTCGGCGATGGCGGCGGAGATCGGCAGTATGAAGGTCACTGAACAGATCGATGCGCTCTACTCCATGGCGATCAATCCGATCCAGTATCTGGTCTCTCCGCGCATCATCGCGGGCCTCATTTCGATGCCGCTCCTCACCGCTATCTTTGACGTGGTCGGAATCTACGGCGCCTACCTTGTCGGCGTCGGACTGCTGGGCGTCAGCTCCGGCAGCTATTTTGCCGGGATGGAAAGTAGCGTGGTCTTCCATGATGTCTGGAGCGGCCTTCTCAAATCGGTGAGTTTCGGTCTGATTATCACGTGGGTTTGCTGCTACAAGGGATTTAATGCGCCGCCGATGGCTACCGGTGTCGGCCAGGCAACCACCGAATCGGTCGTCTTGTGCTTCGTCTTGATCCTAATCTGGGACTACTTCATGACTTCGGTCATGCTATAGCGGATGATTAAAGTAGTTGACCTGCACAAGACCTTCGGTGACCAAGCGGTCCTCAAAGGTATCCATCTGGAGCTCGAAGCCGGCAAGGTCACAACGATCATCGGTGGCAGCGGTTCCGGCAAGACCGTGTTGTTAAAGCATCTGAACGCCCTCCTGCTCCCGGACCGCGGCAGCGTGCTGGTGGATGGAAAAGACATTACCAAGCTAGGCGAGCGCGAGCTCAATGAAGTGAGACGGAAATTTGGCGTCCTCTTTCAAGGCGCCGCCCTGCTCGACTCGATGACCCTTTACGACAATGTCGCTTTCCCGTTGCGCGAAAAAACCAAGATGTCGGAGAGCGAGGTCCGAAATCGAGTCGAGGAACGATTGGCTCAAGTCGGGCTTGCCGGTATGGGTTACAAGTATCCAGCCGAGGTCAGCGGCGGCATGAAAAAACGCGCCGGGCTGGCCCGCGCCTTGGCCATGGAACCGGAGATCGTGTTGTTCGATGAGCCCACCACCGGCTTGGACCCTTTGTTGGGCAAAAGCATTCACCGACTCATCCGTAAAATGCATGCCACATTCGGATTCACAGGAGTCATTGTCAGTCATGATATTCCTGAAGTCTTCGAGATCTCGGATCGGGTTGCTATGCTGGCAAACGGAGTGATCGCGGAGGCCGGTTCGACGCAAGAATTCGTGGCGTCGAAAAATCAGATAGTTCGACAGTTCCTGCAAGGCGATACGGAAGGTCCACTCACGGTTTTATAGGAGATTGATCAGTGACCCAGACACGCATGGAAGTAATCGTTGGCCTTTTCGTTTTGGTGGGAATCGCCTGCCTCGGTTATCTAGCCATAAAACTCGGCAAACTGGAAGTATTGGGAAATAGTGGCTACCCCGTATATGCAGATTTTTCGTCTGTAGCAGGACTCAAGATCGGCGACCCGGTGGAAATTGCCGGCGTGAGAATCGGAAGGGTAGAGGCCATGGGGCTGGTCGATGATCGTGCACGCCTTCAACTACGACTTCAGGATCACGTCAAGCTTCAGGAAGACGCCATCGCGTCTGTACGAGCTCGCGGATTGATCGGCGATAAGTTCGTCCTGATTACCCCGGGAGCATCCGATAAGATCATCCCAGTGGGCGGCAGAATCCGGGAAACCGAATCACCGCCGGATATTGCGGACTTGATCGGGAAGATTGTCGGAGGAGATCTAACGTCAAAGAGCGAAAAGAGCGACGAGAGCCAGAAATAGTTTAATGACCATCGCGGCGAGCGCACTTCTACCCGCTTCCCACAAAGAACTAATCCGTTAAGAGAACCCAGTCCGAAATAACGAGTTCAAAGATTAGGGTTCACATCAGCTACTTGCTTTCGACGGTCCGATCGGCTTGACTCATCGCCCTCTTCCGCTGTAATCGAGAAGTGGAAAACACAGCCGAACGGAGGCTCACTTATGGCGACCTGGATCGATTGGCACTCTCATCATACGGCCCCTGAAGCAGTGGAGACATTTGCCAAGTTCACTGGGAAACGGCCGAAGATCGACGATTACGACTGCACTGACTTTGCCGAACGCGTCCGGCAGATGGATGAGGTCGGCATCGACGTCCAACTGATCTGTCAAGGCGCGGGCTTGTACGCCGACCAACTGCCCGCCGACCAGGCCCTGGCCATGGTTCGCCAATCCAACGAACTGCTCGCTCAACGTATCGCGCCACACCGGCAGCGGCTTATGGGAGTCACCGCTCTCTCGCTAAAAAATATCGATGCCTCGGTGGAGGAATTGGAACGCGCTTCGACTCGCGGTTTTCGCGCGGCGTTGCTTTATCCGACCGTGGACGGCGAGATGGTTGTGGATTTAGCGTCGATGGATCCTATTTACGCCAAGATTTCAGACCTCCGATGGCCGATCTTCCTGCATGGCGCCGGTCTAGCAAAAGACCCCACGCTTAAACGTCTTGAAGACGGCGGAGCTGGGGTTGCCTATGCTGTTCTTTCCGACGCCGAGATATCGGAGTGCGCTTTGCGCATGATCGCCAGCGGGGTTTTCGATCGCTATCCCGATTTGCGCATTGTCATTCGTAGCTCCGGGGGCGGTCTCCCGCTGCTCCTGCATCGGTTTTTTTGGAAACACAAAGGACCGAAGGGTGAACAGCATTATTCAGAAATTTTTCTCGAGCACTTCCTGATCGACTGTGCGAGTTCCGACCCGCGCACCCTGTCGTTTTTGATCGACACCATGGGTGAAGAGCATGTGGTTTTCGGCTCTGACTATTGCGGCGGCCTCGGTCCGTTGAAAAAGGCCCTCGCATCCGTAGAAAAACAAGCTAATCCAGCACATTTGAAGAGCTTTACTGAAAAGAATTCCCGCCGGCTGCTTCACATTTAGAGAGCATTCAATACCTCGCTGGGTTGAAGCTATGGCTTCTCAATACGACGTCACAATTATCGGCGGCGGCATCGTCGGTTTGGCAACGGCTCTAAAAATCCTCGAGGCTTATCCTCGCACGAAGCTTTTGATCCTTGAAAAGGAAGCCCAACTGGCCCGGCACCAAACCGGCAACAACAGCGGTGTCATTCATTCCGGGCTCTACTATCGCCCGGGATCTCTGAAGGCCCGGAGTTGTGTTGCCGGAAGGAAAGCGCTGATCGAATTCTGCAACGAAAATTCTGTGCCCTATGAATTGTGCGGAAAAGTGGTCGTAGCGACAAGCCGGGAAGAGTTGCCGCGGCTCGATGAGCTGCATCGTAGAGGCGTGGCCAATGGACTCCAAGACCTGGAAATAATCGGCACGGAGCGGCTCAAAGAGCTCGAGCCTCATGCCGTTGGAATCAAGGGACTCCGTGTCCCTGAAACCGGCATTATCGATTATAAGAAAGTCGCCGAGGCTTACGCAACCCGGGTGCGGGCGGCCGGCGGTGATATTCGCCTGTCGCAAAAGGTTCTCGGGATCCTCGAAGGTCCTCAAGAAATCGTTCTGCAAAGCTCGGGAGGCGACTATCGGACGAACTATTTGATCAATTGTTGTGGCCTCCACTCGGACATCGTTGCCAAGATGATGAAAACTCTTCATGCTGGCAACAGTGAGGAGCACCGAATCATTCCATTTCGCGGCGAGTATTATAAGATCGCCTCTGAAAGACAGTTTTTGGTGCGGAATCTGATTTATCCGGTGCCAGATCCGACTTTTCCGTTCTTGGGAGTTCACTTCACCCGCATGGCAAAAGGCGGGGTCGAAGCCGGGCCCAACGCGGTCCTCGCCCTGGCTCGCGAAGGGTACCGTCATACCAAGGTCAATCTCGGAGATCTGTGGCAAACCGCTTCATTCAAAGGCTTCTGGGCAATGACGGGAAAATATTGGCAAACTGGATTCGGCGAGCTTTATCGCTCCCTCAGCAAGCCCGCCTTTGTGCGCGCGCTGCAAAAACTTGTACCGGAAATTCGCCAAAGCGATCTGGTTCCGGGTGGCGCCGGCGTGCGCGCGCAGGCCGTCTCAGCCAGCGGCGCGTTGGTGGACGACTTTGTTATCAAGGAAAGCCGCAACGCCATTCACGTGCTCAATGCTCCGTCTCCCGGTGCAACCGCATCTTTGGCCATCGGTAAGGCCATTACCGAGATGGCGGCAAAGAATTTTGGATTAAAGAATTGACCAGCAGGAATTCTCCTGGTCTGGAGTCCACCGGGAGCTCACGGCGAATATTTGTCAACACATCCACCACCAACCGATCCAACGGTAAGAGAGGCCCGCTCCAATATCCAATGTTGATTTGCCTCTCCCCCTCAAATATCGTTATCCAAACGTTCAACGGAGGATTCAGGCCCAATGATTATTGAGTACAAAGGGAAAGGACCCAAGATCTCTGCCACGGCTTTCATTGCACCCACAGCGGTTTTAATTGGCGATGTCACTGTCGGCGATGAAGCGAGCATTTGGTGGGGCGCCGTCTTGAGATCCGATCAAAATGCCAATCCGATCGTGATCGGGGCGCGCACCAGCGTTCAGGACAACTGTGTGATGCATTCTGGCGAGGCACCGACGATCATCGAGGAAGACTGCACTATTGGCCATGCAGCCATCATGGAAGGCCCGCTAGTCAGGCGCGGCGCCATTATCGGCATGAACGTCACCCTTTTAGAGAATGTTGAGATCGGCGAAGAGGCCCTTGTTGCCGCCGGCAGCGTCGTCATTCCCCACACCAAAATTCCCCCCAGGGTTCTCGCCGCTGGTAGCCCGGCCAAGGTGAAAAAAGAACTTACCGGCGAGGCCTTACACTGGATCAAGATGGGCTCCTCGACGTATGTGAATTTGTGCCGGAGCTATCTCGCCGGCGACTACAAAATCATAGGCTGAGAAACCGGGCGGATTCTCAACAACTGGGCACTCGAAGAATTTGGCGCTGGCTTCGTACCCCCACTTGACAAATTGTGACAGATTGGATATTGGTCAGACCAGCAGACAGCTAGACCTAAATGCTCCGCGCTATTAAAAAAACTCGAATTCACGAGGAAGTAGTGACGCAGATCCATGAGCTTATCAGGGAAGGAAGATTTAAGGCTGGTGATCAGCTCCCTTCCGAGCGAGAGCTTTCGGAAACTTTCAAAGTGAGCAGAACGTCTGTGCGTGAGGCGCTGCGCGCCCTCGAAACTCAAGGTCTAATCATAAGCCGGACAGGGATGGGCAACTTCATCGCCGATCTTCCTATCGAATCTTTAGTGGCGCCCTTGGCTCAGTTATTGATCGAAGAAAAGGATGCGCTAGCGGATATCTTCGAACTGCGCAAGCTCATTGAGCCGCATATTGCCGCGCTGGCAGCCGAGCGCGCAACCAAGAATGACATCGAGCGAATGAAAGGGATTCTGGAAAAACAGAGCGCAGCGGTCGCTCGAGGCGAGACCGGAGTAGAGGCCGATGCTGATCTCCATTTCGCTATCGGGCAAGCGACTCAAAATCAGGCTCTAGAGAAGCTCGTGTCCGGGTTAATGGGAATATTAAGCCACAGCCGTGAGGAATCCCTCCAAACAGGCGATCGAAGAAGGGCTTCTATAGAATCCCACCGAAAAATTCTCTCTGCTATTGAACAACACGACAAGTCGAGAGCTAAAGAGGCGATGCTCCAGCACATCGAGCGGGTTGAAGAGAATGTCCTTTCGGGAAAGAAATCACAGGTCGATTATAGCGATAACCCTTTAGAAGAGAGGAGTATTTCATGATCAAACGCGTAGAGGTCAACTATCGAGGTATCTTTCAGAAGAACCTGGGAAAAAAGATCGGCAGCGATATTGTTATGATCGCGAGCCGAATGGGGCAGCGGGCATTCTCTAATGGTCGTTACAGCGACTCGCCGGAGAGAAACGGTATTCCTTGTAAGTACTTCGCCTTCGTTTCCCCGGATCTTTCAGAGGAGGAGCTGGAAGCGGAATGCGGCGCCAAGCTGGAGATCGACGACGCCGACATCTCGGTCGTCCTGGACGATACGATGTGCAAGGGCGTCGAACCCTGGGGATGGCACGGCGTGCGGCCCATCAACGAAAGGGTGGTCAAGGACGGCTGCCTCCTTGTAGTTTCCAAGAAAAAGCCGGAAGAGCTGCTAAAGTTCATCGGCAAGAAACCCTACAATTATCGGCTGGCGATCCTCGATGGCGACGCCAGTCTCGCCGGTCTTTGGGTCAACAAGGATGACTTGACCCACGAGCGGATCCTGGGCGGAATTGCCGCTATCGATCCGGCAGTGATCAACATCGAGGCGGTGGAAGCTTATCTGCTGGAAAAGACCAAGGACAAGCGCCGGGCGGAAGCCGCTCGCGCCGCGTACGAGTCACTAAGGCAAGAGGCGAAACCACCGCGGGTGAAGACCGTAACACCGGATGAGGGAATCGTATGGACGCATGAGATACCCGTGCTGCCCAAGTGGTTCGAGATGCAAGAGGGCGCCGCGGTTCCGGCGGTCAAGCGGGGGTTCGAGATGGGTCCGAAGGGACAATCGAGAAATGCCATGTTCAAGCGCGGCACCACCAAGACGCAAAGGCCTGCGGTCCGGTTCGATCTCTGCACTAAGTGCACGCTTTGCTGGGTTGAGTGTCCGGATGAATGCTTCGATCCGACCAGCGACGGCTACTACGACATCGAGTACCAGTACTGCGTTGGTTGCGGCAAATGCGCCGAGATCTGTCCGGTGAAAGAGTGCATCGTGATGGTGGATGAGCTCCAATTTGAGGACGACTCGAGTCCGTGGGAACATTGGAAAAAGGATTCCAAAGAGTACATCACGTGGGTCGAAGAGAAAAAAGGCAAGGAGCGTGTTTCCTATCCCGTCGTAACCGGTAAGGGCATCACCGTTACTCAGGGACAAGTGATGCCCGAGGGAAAAATCGTACCCGTCAGAAAGACGGAGGAGGTTGAAGTATGAGTGTCGCAGTCGCAACAGCGAAATCGGATCAATCAGGTGTCTACGAGCGTGAAGACCTTTTAAACGGCTGTCAGGCCGTCGCGCATGGCGTGCGCCTGGCGGACGTGGACGTGATCGCCGCTTATCCCATCCGTCCCTATACCGAGGTGATGGACGCGCTCTCGAAGCTGATCGCCGACGGTCAATTCGACTCCGAGTACATCATCGCGGACAGCGAGCACTCGCAGTTCGAGATCGTCAAGCACGCCAGTTCGGTAAACGCGCGTGCCTTCGGCGGATCGAGCGGCACGGGTTGGATGTACGGTATGGAAGCGCTGGTCGTTACCGCGACCGACCGTCTCCCGCCTCTTTTCGTGGTGGGCAACCGCGCACTGGACGATCCGGGCGCTTTCGGCGTCGAGCACAACGACGCAATGGCGGTCCGCGACATGGGCTGGCTTCTCTGCTGGGTGACCACGCCGCAGGAAGCGCTGGAACACGTGCTGATCGGCTACCGTATCGCCGAAGACAAAAAAGTCAGGATGCCGATGGGATTGGCGATGGACGGCGCCTTTCTCACCCACTCGCAGCACATGGTCAAGATCCCAGCGCCGGAAGCGGCGAAGAGATTTCTCCCGCAGTACGACCTCGCCGAGCGGCGGCTCCATCCCGACAATCCGATCTCCATCGCGCCGCAGATCAACGAGGACTGGGTTATGGAGCTAAGACGCCAGAACTGGGAGGCCGCCAAACGGGCGCGCGGCGTGATCAAGGAAGTCTATGAAGAATTCAACGACATCTTCGGCAATCGCTACTCCGCGCCTTACTACTTCGATGAATTCATGACCGACGACGCGGAAGTGGTCCTGATCGGCATCGGCACGGTGGCGGCTCCGGCACGCACAGCGGTGCGCCGCATGCGCGAGAAGGGACAAAAAGTAGGTTACGTGAACCTGCGCTGGTTCCGGCCTTTCCCGACAGTTGAGCTACGGGAGTGCCTGAGCCGCTTCAAAGCGGTCGGCGTGGTCGATAGGGACTTCGCCCATGGCTCGCCGGACAACGGCGGCATTCTGATGCAGGAGGTCCGTTCTTGTCTCTACCCGGCCAAGAATCGGCCTGCGATAGTCAATTTCATGGGTGGCCTGGGCGGGCGCGATCTCTCCATCGCGGACGCGCAGAAGATGTATGAAACTACCCAACAGGCGGCCAAGAAGGATTCGATGGATGAATTCGTAACCTGGATCGGTCTAAGAGAGTAAAATAGGAGGGAACGATTATGTCGACTGCACTACAAATCGATTACGAGAAGATCAAAGGCGTTCACAAAATTCCGCTGGAAGAGCTTTACACCTCCGGCCATCGCACCTGTCAGGGATGCGAATCGGCGACGACGATGCGCGGCTTTATCAAGGTGGCGGGTTCGCGGACGGTCGTCACGGGAGCGACCGGCTGCATGTATGTAGCCAACACCTCGTACTTGACCACGCCCTGGATCGTGCCCTGGATGCACACCCAGCTCGGCGCCGGCGGTTCGTCCGCCGTCGGCATGGCCGCGGGCCTGCGCGCGCTCAAGCGCAAGGGGAAGATCAAAGACGAGAAGATCAATGTCATCAACTTCTCCGGCGATCTCGGCGCCGGCGATATGGGAATTGGGGGCATCTCCGGTGCCCTACAGAGCGATTATGACTTGCTGATCATCATGTACGACAACGAATCGGCCGCGAATACCGATATTCAAGCGACGGGTTTGACCACCTACGGCGCGCAGACGACCTTCACGCCTCCTGGGACGAAGCACTCCATTATGCAACGGCGCTGGAAGAAGAACGTCGCCGGCATGTTGGCCGTCGGCCATCCGACCTGCCGCTACGTTGCCACCGCGTGCGCCACCTTTCCGCCCACGGATTATCTGAACAAGGTCCAAAAGGCGCTTGCCATCGGTGGCCCGACCTTCATCCACACCTACGATCCCTGTCCCAAAGGTTGGGACTATCACCCTCGCTTCTCAAACGAGCTTGGCGAGTTGGGAATCAAATCCGGCCTCTATCCGCTCTACGAAATCGTCGACGGGAATATCATTTACACCTGGGACGCGCGCAAGACGGGCAAGGGACGAATTCCGGTGAAAGAATTCCTCACCAAACAGGGCCGCTTCGATCATCTTCAAGAAGAGCACTTCACCCACATTCAGAAAATGGTAGACGAGATGTGGGACGAGTGGGAGATGCCAGGGGTGGCGCCGATCAAGGGAATACTGAAGGCACGGATTTAGCTGTCACTTTCTGAACGTCGAGCATGACCGAAAAGAGGCCCGCAAAATTGGGGCCTCTTTTTTTTGTGAAGTCAACTATAGCTTCGCCTGTTCGCCGCTTTGTGATAACCTGCTTTGTGCAAGCCAGAACGAGTTCAGGTTATTTGTCCGCTCGACACAAAGGAGTAAAGGAATGAAATCGCGCTGGTCACGTCGTGAGTTCTTAAAAACCACCACGGCCGCCATGGTGTTGGGTGCCACGGAAAAGGCGCTGGGTGCAAATCCAACGCAATCGCAGTTGGTGCCGAAGCGTCTTCTTGGAAAAACGGGGGAAATGGTTTCGGTTATAGGGTTAGGATTAGGCAGCCGGTTCTGCTCTATTCAAGATGAGCACGCGGCTCAAGCGCTTCTCGAGCGGGGATTTGATCTTGGCATCAGCTACTTTGACACAGCTGGTTCTTACACGCGGCGGCCGCTGGAGCGGTTGAGTGAAACCCGGCTTGGCGAGTTTTCCAAGAAGCGTCGAAAGGATCTTTTTCTCGCCACCAAGATTGATCCCAGGGACAAGGACGGTGCACTGCGTTCTGTCGAGGCTAGCTTGAAATTTCTGCAGACGGAATATCTTGACCTGATTCAGATCCACAGTTTAAGCGATCTCAACGATCTCGATCGCATCGGCAGTCCCAACGGTGTTCTTGCAGCCATTCAGCAATTAAAAGAACAAAAAGTCGTCCGCCTAATCGGCATCACCGGCCACAACGACGGCATGGCGATGGCCGAGGCGCTACGCCGCCACGATTTCGATACTGTCTTAATGGCACTCAACGCCGCGCAATCCGCTAACCCTATCGCCGCGCGCAAAATGGAGCCAATCCCGGCCTTCGAACAGTCGGCGCTACCTGTGGCGCTGCAAAAGAACATGGGGATTCTTTCCATGAAAGTTATGGGCCAAGGCATGATCGTCGGCAGCGGCCCCGGCCGCGCATCGCCGGGGGAGCTTCTACAATTCAACCTTAGCCAGCCCGTCGCCTCCGTCGTCATCGGCTGCGAGCAAATAGCGCGTCTCGAAGAGGACGTCCAGGCGGCAATGCACTTCACGCCGATGAGCGAAAGCGGGAAACAGAAGCTCCAAGAAAGAGTCGTACCGTCGCGCTCAGCTTGGGAGAATTTTTTGCGATCGCACGTCGACTCGGCAACGGTATGAAGAACAAAAATTCGCAAACGATTAATCCCCGGGTAATTCGTGCATTCAATTAAGAGGCCGATTCAAAGTTTATTGTCCGCCTCGTTGATAAAAGTATCCCGCCCCGCAGTTAAGGTTTCGCGAAAGTGATCGGTTTAGACCAGCCCGCTTCGTAGAACACCGCAATGGTAAACTCTGTTAGACAAGCATGAAAAAGCTACTTGTTCTCCAACATGTCGCGCATGAGCTTTTGGGGACGCTGAATCCGTTGTTAAAAAGCGCTGGGTTTCGCCTGCGCTATGTGAATTTCGCGCGCCACCCCGATGCGCAGCCTAACCTGGACGGTTATCACGGGTTGATTGTTCTGGGCGGGCCCATGAGTGTGAACGATGCTGATCAGCTTCCCCACCTGATCACAGAAATGAAGCTAATCGAATCCGCAATGAGCAAAGATCTTCCCGTCCTTGGGATTTGCCTTGGCGCTCAATTGATCGCGAAAACATTGGGCGCCGCCGTTTACCCGAACAAAGAAAAGGAAATCGGTTGGTATGACGTTTCCCCGACGAGTGATGCGAAAAAAGATCCACTGCTTGCTGAGTTCGAAAAAACAGAGAAAATTTTCCAGTGGCATGGGGAGACGTTCGACATCCCAAAAAGCACCGTCCATCTAGCGTCTTCTTCCCTATGCGCCAACCAAGCTTTTCGGTATGGCGCGCACGTTTATGGGCTTCAGTTTCACCTGGAAGTCGATGAGCCGATGATTCATCGCTGGCTTAAAGTGAGTGAAAACAGAAAGGAGATCATCGCACTCGGCGGCAAAATCGATCCCGAGCGAATTCAGTTGGAAACACCAGAGCACATCCAAAGGCTCCACCAGTTGAGTGACCGTGTTTTCGCTCAATTCGTCGGCTTGTTTGGCTTTCAAAAAAAGGTCGTCCGACTTCCGACGCGGTAAGTCTCTCGATCGGCTCGATTTAGCGGCTAGCGTTTAACCCTAATCCGACATTATTTCTAAGCAGCTCAGTCGATGAGCCCTGCAGCCCTGGGCAATGGGACACTACCTCGAGGGCCACTCCACATCCCCGAGGGTGATGATTCCTGCGACCCG